>Ga0134125_10001503_pt1 | contig 28578 bp, 34 predicted proteins | sample KB31751_FD_96464 | JGI IMG/M metagenome (GOLD analysis project Ga0134125, IMG submission 96464) | Terrestrial soil microbial communities with excess Nitrogen fertilizer from Kellogg Biological Station, Michigan, USA - KB3-175-1 | ecosystem: Environmental > Terrestrial > Soil > Unclassified ... | reverse complement strand
CTAACGCCGTGCCAATAGGTTTGCCGCGCTTACGACTTGAAATGGTCTCGACTGAAAAAACCATAAGTTAAAATTGACAGTAATAGACATTAGGCTTCTTTTTTCATCGCTGCAATGGCTTGTAGCATCCGACTGTGTGCTAACTACATAAGTTAGTATGACAACTTTCCCGCCAGCCTGCCGTTCGGGGCATGGCTTGATTTCATGGTGCTGTGCGGCGTAACGGTGTGCCATATAACGCTGTTGGGTCATTTTCGATCGGGGCGAGGCCGGTGACAAGTGACAGCCGTGGAGATGATTGATAGGTCCATTGTGCGATGCGAGTGCACCAGCATGGAGCCTGCATCGCCGATAATAGCGAACAATTGATGGGCCGGTCGCGAGGCGGACTGACGACCAAGAGTCATGCGGTCGTCGATACCTATGGGCTGCCCATTCGTCTCGCGCTGACCACTGGCGAAGCGTACCACAACCGGCTTGTCCTCACCCTGCTGTCTGGGTTGAAGTCGGGAGCAATACTGCTCGCTGATCGCGGGTTCGACGCTGATTGGACCAGGACATTTGTGAGCGAGCACGTGGATGGGCGAACATTCCGCCGAGACGGATCCGGAGGGAGCCAATCTGCTTCAGCCCCCATCTCTATCGCGCCCGCAATTTGGTCGATCGGTTCTTCAACAAGATTAGCCGGCTCGGGATATCTGCATCCGGTGGGCTGACGCCAGCAGCTGTCTCGGTTGCCGCAGGTAGATCACCGCATGGTGGCACCCGGATGTTGGCCGGCGCGGGGGCCGTTTCGGAGGGTGCACCGGGGCCGACCGAGGGGACGACAGCCTGAGTGACCTCGGTTCGGCAGACGTGAAGACGGCAGCAAATGGTCTCCCGGCCCCGCCTGTCGGCACACCTTATGCCGGGCGCCGCGGGTCGCTTCCCCCTCGCCCGCCCAGGCTGACGGCAGAAGCCTCAGCCGCGGAACGCGCAACGGCTCCTTGACGAGCTTGGCCGGGTTGAGGGCTCCGACGATCTCGCAACCTGGGCACATCGCGCTCTGCCGCTCAAGAACAGGCTCGCGACAGACGACGCACTGCCGATCGAGGCGGCCTTTGCCTGCCGGCTGGCAGAACTGATTCTCGTTAACCGCACAGACCGGCCATTCCGATGCCATCCATTCGCCGGAGGCATGGGCAAGCGTCGTCGTGAGGCGGATGAGGCCACTCTCCTTGTCGATTGCGGTCGTCTGGATGGCGGCGATCTCGTGCTTGCCGAGGCACTTGCGGACGATCTCAAGCCCGCTGGAGAGCGACGCGTAACGGAAGGTCTTGTTCTCCTGGCGCGGGAAGGGCGAGACGATGGTCGCCGTCAGCGACTTCTCCGGATTGGTGAGCTCGATCTGCGCCTTGGCCAGAGCCGATGCGATCGCCCCGATGGTCTCACTGCACTGCTGCATGGGACGCCTCCGGTAGTGCTGGTGCCGGCAGTTCGATTTCATCTGATGGTAGACCGCCTCAGAAAAGGATGTGCCTTCTTGACCGGCGATCAGGACCACGGCAGGCGAGTCTACGAACGCGGCTAATTACAGCTGCGATTGGATTCGCCTCGCTTTGAAGAAACCGTGCGCGCGCTTTATCGCGCGCCTTGCTGCAATCGGGTTGCGAATACGGAGTAACGCACGCTTAGTTCGATTGGAGAAGCAGTCAGATTTTTCGGTTGCGCGAGCGAGATTGAAGCCCGACCACTCTCATTCGAAGCTAATTCGAAGCGTCAGAACATCGATCGAAGGAATTATTTGCCGCGCGGTTTTTCAGTACCGAGTGAGGCCACGGGTGATGTGGGATGGTAGTCGCCGGAACCTGCTGCAGGCAGGCCTTTACATCCTTTTGGGGCATCATGGTTACTCGCAACCGACCTCGCGGCGAATTGAGCCGCGCGCTCAAACTCATCGCCGCCCAGAACCGGCAGATCGAGGCTCTTCGAACTCAAGTCCAGCGCCTGCGGGCGGCACGAGGCGACGGTTCGGACGAGCTGTGGGAGACCTTCCGGCTCTCGCCTTTCCTCTTACGCCTCCTCGTCCTTCTGGAACGCTCCGAATATGTATCCCCGGATGCAATCGCCAAGGAGCTCGGGTTCAACAGCGATCCGCGCATCGCGGTCCTTAGACTGAGGCGAAAGGTGGCGCCCTGGGGCGTTAAGATCGAGGTCGCTCGTGGGCTGGGGTACTATCTCTCCCCTGAAGAGAAAAAGCGGTTGCGCTCCATCGTGCGGAGCGGAGTCCGGACCGCGCAGACAAAGGTACGCAAAACGGCCGGGCTTCGCCCCAGGGCCAAGCGCCCGTGACCCTCACGGATCGGCATGGAACATGTGCCGAACAGGGTCAGGTTTCATTTATGTAATCATTTTAGAACAAAAAAAGAACATTCGCGCGAACGGAGGCTCGCCCGCTTTCAAATGCCGCGCCGGAGAAGCCCTGCCGGTTGCTTGCCCCGCTTGGCCAGCACCCGGTTTGGGTGACAGCGGCTTAGACCGGCGTGATCAAATCTCGGAACGAGGAAAATCTCGGCCGAGCGACCTACAGTGGCGGCAGGAGCGACTGGGCAGGCCTGCAGATTCCGTCACCAACCGCGGTCGGATGACCACTCTTGCCCCCGGTCGGTTCATCAATTTGGGGGCCTAGCATTTGCCATCCGGCCAAGCCCCGCTCCGACCCAGAAGTGTATTCCAAGAGGCATTTGCGATCGGCCGGGCGCAAAAATGGCTCTCAGCGAGCGCTAGCGGTTGGACCGTTAAATTCGCCGATCCCGCGGCGCGTCAACTCGATAACGACGTGGTCCCGATCGACGATGGTGACAGTTGCGTGCGCGCGTATCAATCTGCCACCCCGATCCACGGTGCGATGTTCGCGTTCGGTCACTCGACGCCGCAGCGGTCGGGTGGTTCGATGCCTCACCGGGACGCGGTAGAGGTTTTCCGGCAGGGACTCTGCCGGGGCGAAGGAAGCCACCAATTCGGAAAAAGGATCACTGGGCCAGCTCGACTGAGCCGCGGCGGCACCCGGCAGGGACGCAACAAGCAGAGCCGAGGTCAGTACAATGCCTAACGAACGCATGGTGAACTCCTTTCAAGGAAGAGCTACCACGCCAGCGCGTGTATCATGGCGCGTTCCCGGTAATAACGTTAAAATCGCACCTGCCGGCGAGCCGGTTGCGCAGCGGACACCGAGAGCGGTGCGCGAGGACATATTCAATCGTGAGCGGGGAGGGGACGGCTGCGCCCGCCGTCCGGGAAAGGCCGACGGTGACAGTCTGATTCATCGTGAGCTGCGGCGCCGCGGCGATCCAGTCCATGTGTCAATCTGTTCCCGATTACCCGGATTTGCTGAGGCAGGCTGAATCGCAGGTGTCAGCTCTCGATAGGCGACAGATGAATTCGACACGGAGTCTTTTCGAAGGTTCGGCTACTTCATCAAATGTGGCTAAATTTCTCTGCAAGGAAGGGATCAGTGGATATCATGCAGTCATCGAAGAACGTTATAAGCAAACGGACGGTCGTGATTGCAGGACGCAAGACAGGTGTAAGCCTGGAGGAGGAGTTCTGGCAATGCTTCAGGCAGATCGCGGCTGAGAAGGCCATGCCCATATCACGCCTCGTGCGATGGGTGAACGACCAGCGCGTCGGAAGCAATCTATCTTCGGCCATCCGTCTGTTCGTGCTGGATTATTACCGCGAGCTAGCGAAACAAAGACCGAGCAACACCGGCATCGGCCAGAATTCATAAAATTGGCCATCCTGGGCAATTGGCTACAAATTATTTTTATTACCAGCCCCAGATCGAGAATTTGCAAAAAGTGTCTGGCCATCTCAAATGTTGATTTCGTCTCGACGCCAAATTTGATCTTGACCAAAGTATGTATACAAAATAATTAACTGCTTGATAATGATTGCGGTATTATCAATTACTCGCATCTGTTGTGAGTGTGCCATGTCCGCTCTCTCCCTTCGCGATATCGAAGAAGCGTTGCGGCAAGCTGACCCGCAGAAGAGGCATCACACCCTTCGCGCGGTTGCAGATCTGTTTTTATCGGACGCGCCTTCGCTCGATGAGGCGCGTGTCGAAATGTTCGACAATGTCTTTGAGTTCTTGCTGGACGATTCGCAGCGATCTGACATTGCAGATCTCAGCCAGCGCATGGCGCCTGTCGATAATGCGCCGCGAAGGCTTATCAACCGGCTTGCCAATGATGCGGACATCTCGATCGCTGGCCCGGTTCTCGCTCAATCGCCTCGGCTGTCGACCGACGATCTCTGCGAGATCGCCCGGACGAAGGGCAACGCCCACATGCTGGCAATTTCGGTGCGCAAAGATCTTGCGGAGCCTGTCACCGACATCCTGGTTGAAGAAGGCGACCAGCAGGTCGCCCGATCGGTCGCTGGCAACTGCTCCGCAAGACTGTCTTTGACAGGGATCGAGAAGCTTATTGAACGAGCAGGGTCCGATCAGTCGATCAGTGCGTTTTTGTCCGCCCGGCCCGAAATTCCAGGAGATCTGCTGAAGACGGCTTTGGCCAAAGTAGCAGCACGCGCCGAACAGATCAGCAGGGCGATAGCCGCGGCAACCCGGCTTGCTCTCTCGCTTAAACAGACAAACGGATTGCCAGAAGAACAGATCGCCGCATTTGCAAACCAGGGAGAATACGAGAACTTGGTGGCAGCGATAGCCGTCCGCACTGGCCTTCGCTACGAGGTCGTCGAAAATCTCCTGCATCCGAATAGAATTTCCGGAATAGTCCTGGTCTGTAAATCATTGGGGGCGTCCTGGACAACAGCCGATGCGGTGCTACGACTGGCCAAGAAGCGCAACAATATCCCCGAAACAGAAATTAATCATGCCCACCGGGAATTTGTAGAATTATCGCGCCTCACGGCGGAACGGATCGTGCGATTCTGGCACCTTCGTCAAGCCGTCAGCCCGAACTCATAGCCAATCACGAGGTCCGATATGAAAGTGCTGGACCGAGATCTTCCCGCCCTCGTGGTGGATGATTCCCGTGTGATGTGCGAACTGATGTGTCGGGTGCTCAGGCAGGTCGGCTTTGCGCAGGCCGAATATGCCACGGAAGGGGTCGATGCGCTCCTGAAGCTAAGATCGCAGCGCTATGGATTGGTGCTGACAGATCTCAATATGAACCCCATTTCCGGCATTGAGCTGATCCGATTAATCTGGGCCGACAGGGAGATCTCGACCACTCCCATCGTGCTAACAAGCGGAAACCACCACAGCATCGCCAAGGCTGTGGTGGACGCGGAACGTGAGCTGGCTGACGTCTATATTCTTAAACCGTTCACGGCAGAAGCACTCGATCGCAAGCTCAAAGCTGTGTTTGGAGACGACCTATAGTCTTTCGATCGCCTATCCGGCGGTTTGACCTCAGGCGACACTACCGACGTGTGGGTCCGATTTGCCGTCGGCCGATGCTGGTTGCAACTTCTCGGGCGCTGTCGCCAATTTGGCGCGGCCCAGCGTTGGGTGGCCGAGCCTCGCCGGAGTGAGAACGGGAAGGGCAGTTGCAGAGGATGCATCCGGGGGGGCGTCGGACACTTGATCAGGGATTGATCGCCCGATCGTTCTGCCTGCCCTCACGGGCAATGCCGCTTCCGGGAATGACAGGCCTTGCGAGCGATCGTTCCGACGAGCACCGGTTCTGTCACCCGCGCAGCTGCGCCGCTGTTCAACAATGGCGGTGAAACAAGCCGCCGGGGTCATTTGACATACATCGGCCCTTTGGAGGTGCGTGCCGGCGTATCCCACCGGTAGTGGAGAGCAACTGAAACAAGATCGATTCGTGAATCCACCGTGCCGGTGTAGGCGGCTCCGTTGAAGGACGGATTGCTGCTGCTGGTGATGTCGATCGGGGTGCTCTTCACGAAGAGATGCGAATACGCCACATCGAATGACAGCCGGTCGGAGTATTGGTACGTGGCACCAAGCGAAAGCCAGGTTCGGTCGTTGTCCGCGACGATCGGAATGCGGACCGCGTCGGAGATCGGCGACTTCTCGAAGCCGATACCGCCACGGACGGCGAACTTTTCGGTCCACTGGTACTCGGCGCCGATCGAGAAGTACCAGCCGTCCTTATACTCGAAGGGTATGGCGACAGCGCCGCCGCCAAGCCCGTTGAGGACCACCGCCGGTTGGCCGTTCGGCTGAACCACGTTCGATGTCCCGATCCGGCTCCAATTCGACCATTCCACGGTCCCCATCGCCGTCCACTGTGCGCCCAGCTTTTGGCGAATGCCGATACTGACGGTATCGGGCAGGTGGAGGGTGGTCGAAACCGACCCTGGCGTCGAGAACGGCGGACTAAAGAGGGGCCCAGCCGGTAGCAGTAGCGAACCGTCGATGTTCTGGTCTATGGCCGAACGATAACCAATGCCGATCGTGGTGGTTGGCGTTGGCCGAACGGTTACGCCCGCTGTCCATCCATAACCCCAGCCCTTGCCGGTGATCGATACCTGGTTTGCGAGCAGGGCGCCGATCCCCTTGGTCAGCGTTGCGTCGGCATACTGGATCTGGACGCCGGCACCGATGCTGAGCCAATCGGTCAGCGCGTAGGCGATGCTCGGGGTGGCATTAAAGGTCGTCAGGTGATCGCCGCCAGCGCCATAAGGCCGTCCGCTCCAGGCATCGGGAAAGGTTTCCGTCAGCCCGTATGGGGAGTTGACCGACATCCCGAGCCAAAGCTGTGGCCTGATCTGCCACGAAAAATATCCGGATGGGACCAGGGCCTCATGGGCAACATTGCCCGTGCCGATACCCGCTCCACTCGTGGCATTGTTCGAAGAGTAGGGCAGAATCCCGGTGAGACTGGACTCGCTCTGTATCCCGGGGATTTGGGTCATCACGGCAGGGTTCCAGAACATCGACGACAGCGCGCCTCCGGCCGCGACCCCGGCGTAGGCCGCGCCTTGCCCGTAGGTGCTCTGCTCGCGGATTGAGAAGCCACCCGCCTCAGCGGTCGATGCCGCGACTGTCATTCCCAGTAAGCCGATGCAAGCAATCCAGACCGGTCGCCTGATGACGTAGGACATGATCTTTCCCCCAATTGACCCAACTGAACGAACGCGGCCGACATTTTCTCAAATGATGATCCTGTACACAGCATTATGCAATCGCGGCGATACGGCGAATGGACCGCTCCGAGATGCATTTAACGTCTCTGTTGCACGTTCGACACGCCCCGCTGGCCAAAGGCGATCGAGACACCTCTTGGACCGCAGCAATATCTCGAAATTGACGGGATGGGCCGGTAGTTCGGCGGCCTTGGCCGCGCGCGAGAGGCGACGATCGTTATGTTGCGTCGCAATGCGCACGACGCTACGCGACCAGCTGGTGGGCATATCCAGGTTCCCGCAATCGGTCGCGAATGGCTTCACTCGCCATCGCTTTTCCGAAGAAGTAGCCTTGTCCCAAATCGCATCCTTGATTGCGGACCATTTTCATTTGGTCTTTCGTCTCTATGCCCTCCGCGACTACCAGCTTATTCAAGCCGGCGCCTAGACTGGCGACGGCGCGAATGATTGGGGGGGCCTGCGTTTGCTCGCCGACGTCCCGGATAAAAGACTGGTCAATCTTGATCTTGTCGAACGGGTATCTGCGGAGATAATTCAGCGATGAATAGCCTGTACCGAAGTCGTCGAGCGAGATCGACACGCCGAGCTCTTTGAGCTGCTCCATTGCGCGCAAGGTCGACTCGCTCTCCTCCAAAAGGACGCGTTCGGTAATCTCCAACTCAAGGCGCTGCGGCGGCAATCCCGAATGAGACAGCGCCGCAAAGACCGTAAATACGAGTCCCGGATCGCGGAATTGAATTGGCGATAGGTTCACCGCGACCTTGACATCGGGCGGCCAATGGACAGCTTCGCGACACGCTTGGCGCAAGACCCACTCACCCAGCGGGATGATGAGGCCAGTTTCCTCGGCAACCGGTATGAAGCTCGCGGGGCTGATGGGTCCCCGGCCGGGGTGGGACCAGCGGAGAAGCGCTTCGCACGCCGACACACGACCGGTCGTCAAATCAACAATCGGCTGGTAATGCAAGTCGAGTGCTTCGGCAATGATCGCTTCGCGCAGGTCCAGTTCTAGTGAGCGCTTTTCCTGCAGAGCGCTCTCCATTTCCGGCGCGAAGAATTTGTACCGCCCCCCTCCGGTGCGTTTCGCCTCATATAGGGCCATATCCGCCTTTTTCAGCAGCTGGTCGGCATCGGCTCCATGATCGGGTGCCACCGCGATGCCGACCGATGCTCCGATGTCGATGCGGTGCCCGTCGATCTCAAAGGGCTCGCCGAGCGATTGAAGCACCTGGCGCGCAAGCCTTGAACAATCCTCGGTACCGTTGGTCGAAGACTGCAGGATGACAAACTCATCGCCACCGAAGCGGGTGATGTGTTCGCGGCTCCCGACTATTTTACGAAGACGCGCACTGACGTCCTGAAGAAGCTTGTCGCCAACGGGGTGGCCAAGTGTGTCGTTAACGGACTTGAACCGGTCTAGGTCGATCAGATGGATTGCGACCCCGCCTCCGACATAGCGAAGCCGGGATAGCCGCAAATCGATCTGATTTCGGAATTGCGCCCGGTTCGATAGGCCCGTGAGATCGTCGTATTGCGCGAGATGAATAATCTGCTCTTCCGCGCGCTTGCGTTCCGTTATGTCATCCAAAATGATGACGGAGCCGCCATCCTCGGTCGTTCTCCGCGATAAGGCCAGCACGCGGTCCCCAGCGGGCGATGTCTGCAGCAGTTCAAAGTCGTTTTTTGTGGCTTCGTGGAAGAGCGCTTCAAAAAGGTCGCGAGGCGCTTTCCCCTTATGATTTCCAGCGCGGATGGTGTGGCGCAGAAGATGGGAGATCTTCATGCCGATCCGAAGCGGCGCGCCCGAGAGATGCAGAAGTTCTACGAACCGGCTGTTCCACACCAGGAGCCTATTGTCCCGGTCGAGCATGCACAGGCCATGCGACATATTGTTCAGGGCTACGTCGAAGCGAAGTGCCTGCTCTTCAAATCGCGCCGCTAACGCGGCTTCCTTTTGCGTCATCGTAAGCGCTTGCATGATGATGTCACGAATGCTCATGGTGATATCGATCATTCCAAACACGAATAGGAAAACGACCACGCCCAGTGCTTTCTGAACCGGGTCAGGGCAGGTGAGGAGGCCGACTGCCATCGGCAGCGAGATAAGAGTAAGTTGGCCGACGGCCGTCGCCGGATGGCCCGCATTGCGGCCGGCAATCCCGGCAGCATATCCGGCCGCAGTTGTCGTTACGGCCATTTGCAGTATTGGATCGCCGGTCTCGGTCAAGGTGAGCCAGCAAAGAAGACCAAGCAGCGCAGAAAAAGCCCATGCGCCATACTTATATATCTGCTCCCAGAGCCTCGTCGCGTCCAGATTTGATTGACGCATACCGCGTCGGTAAAGGGCCGCAGATGCAACTCTTAAAGCTCCAACGGCGAATATGGCGACGGAGGTTCCCATGATCGACGCGTCGCCAGCGCGAAATGCGACGAAAGCGCCAATAATCGAACAGGCAATCGCACCAATAATCAGAGATGGAAGCGGGCCGAAAAGCGACTCAACCAGCGCGGCACGAATCTCGGGCGAGAGCGTCGGTGCCGGGCCGCTAGCTTGCCTGCGGAATCGCGTCAGCATGTTTGTCATGGGGCGGTATGCATTCGATTTTCCGCCTTGGCGAGGTATAGCCTCGATTCCTGTGGAATATGATAACTCTTCGGAAGCTCTTTCCGAGATCAATTTAAGCATCCATTCGCGATATCCCGAATTCACCAAGCCGAAGCAGTGGTTTGGCGATCTCGGGATATAGTTAATTGAGCCATGCTGGTGGAATCATTGCGTGATTCCGGATCCATTTCAGATCTGTCGTGACAACTAGCTCACGCCCTGCTCAGCGCCTGTTGTGTGGCGTTTCCATTTTGTTATTCTTAACGTGGACAGTTATCGAGGTTTCGATGAAGGCAGTCGTCGAGCTGGGAGCCTCTCCTCGTGCGTTCGGAACTCACCATGGTGTCGCGCCCCATTCGCTTGTCCCGGGACTGATCGTAGAAGATCAGGAATCAGCGGCGGCGCGCCTGTTTAAGCTTGATCAGCTGGAAGTCTCCTGGGAGCAGCCGGCCGGCACTCTGTGGACGTTCATGCGGCCCCACGGGAGGCCTTGCTTCAATCTGGATCTACTCGAGGACTTTCACGCTTGGCAGCGGGGCATACTGGCAGCGTTCGGCGGCCTGGGACAGACCCTCCGATATCTGGTGCTTTCGTCACGGACAACAGGCGCTTTCAATCTCGGTGGGGATCTCAATTATTTTTTGGGTCGCATAAGTCAACAGGACAAGGCAGCGCTTCTGGCTTATGGCGTCTCTTGCATTCAGATACTGTATCGCAATATTGAGCGACTGAGCCTGCCGATCGTGACGATTGGTGTCGCGCAGGGCGACGCGCTAGGTGGCGGGCTCGAATCGTTGCTATCCTTCAATGTGATTATCGCGGAGCGACAAGCCAGGTTCGGGTTTCCCGAAAGTCACTTCGGATTATTCCCGGGCATGGGGGCCTACAGTCTTGTTTCGAGGCGCGTCGGTTCGGTCATCGCTGAAGATATGATTTTGAGCGGCCGAATTTATACTGCTGAGGAGATGAAGGAGATCGGTCTTATTCACATCCTCGCGGAGCCAGGAGAGGGATTGGCGGCCGCGCGAAACTACATCCGCGAAAACGCTCGCCGGCACGCCGGGCTGCAAGCCTTCTTTCAGGCCGCGCGCGAAGTGAATAGCGTAACATACGATGAGCTGGAACGAGTAGTGGAAATTTGGGCGGATACATGCCTGAAGCTCAAACAGCGTGAGCTCAAGGTCATGCAGCGCTTGGTCTCGGCGCAGGATCGGCTTTACTGCGCTCCGTAGTTGCTCACTTAGCCCGCGGCGCGCGCCCGGCGCAGCGACCGCCTCAACTAATACCTGCCGTCTTGCGCTCCTGACGCGGCAGGGAAACGCGGCTAGGAAACCCGTCTGATTAATTTCAACGGGAGCTTGGCAGCGCCGTGAGGGAGCATTAACGGTTTGTTGACCATAGCCGCTCTATGATGGCGACCTCGCTGTCGTGAGAGTAGGCCCCCATCTGCAGGAAGAAGGCTTGGCCCCGTTTGGGCGGAGCCTTCTTCTTTTTTGGGCGAGCGTTGTGGCGTCGGTTGCTTCGAGTGGGCGAATGTGGAGCCTGCGGCGTCCGCCAAGTGGCGGCTCGTCGTTCAGTCCCGCCTGTATGGGCCCTTCGGCGTTTTGTTAAAAAGGCGCCTTGAGCCACAGTTCGATTCCGGCCGCCACAACGGCCAAGGCACATAGCGTCAGCAGGTTCGGAGAATCGAGCGCGTCGCGAATCGCCTTCATGGGAGTATATTCGCGCTTCTTGGTTAATGCCTCATGAATGGGCGTGCGGCGGACAAGAATTCCGGAGCCGACATTGAGGGCGAGCCACAGAACGCCTGCGACGCGCAGGGCGGGCGGCCGGTGTCGGTGAACCTAATTCTGAAATTTCGGCAAGGGTGACGCATCATTTACCCCGCATAGGCGTCATTGTTTGTGAAAGCCGATCCCGACCCGCTTCGTCCTCATCCGAAGTCTGGAAAGGGCGCGCCTCGGAAAACCAGCTTAAGCGAGCGGGCGCGAACTCGTTACTAAGTTGGGGGTTTATTCAATGCGGAGCATCGGCGTTGCCGCGAAAGGAGCTAGAAGAAGAAGGCGCTCGGGCTTAGCGGAAACTAGATTTGCATATCCGCCTTAGTCGCGCCTGGCCACCTAGAGTCCCGCCTGCGGGCAATCGGCGCTGGACGATCCTCCTATTTGGACATGGGGAAAGACGGCGCCGGTCGCGGGACCTCCATATACTTTAGAGGTACCTCTGCAAGGTCTCTGGTGGCGCGATTCGATCCGGCGAACGTGGTAGGAGCGGATGGTGTTCCGCTTTAGTCAAAACGCCTGAGTTGTTGTGTATGCGTAAGCTTGGTGTGATGCCAGCAGTGGTGACGGCAGTATTGTGCGTGGCCGTTACAAACTGTGCAGAAGCGCGTCAGAGAACGCATCGCCATACAATTGGATCAGTTCTTGATGCGAACGGGAATACCGCTCTCAGCGTGGTTCGCTCGTCCAAGACCGGTGCAAGGGCTTCGGTTTTGAGACGCTACGCCGCCGCCTTTCAGGGCTATGTCGATGAGCTGGAAGCCAACGGGGCGATCATTCGCTTTATGGGAGGTATAAGGCCCGGCCGATGTGCTTCCCGCTCGCTCCATCCATGCGGGATGGCGCTCGACATCTGCCAGATGGCCAGAGGCCGTGTTGATCGCCGATGTCGATTGCCGGGCCGCGAGCGGATTGCCAGGATCGCCAGACGACACAATCTTTTCGAGGGCGGACAGTGGTGTCATAGCGACTACGGACACGTTCAAGCGAAGGTCACGGCGGCAGCTTGTCGTTTGTCGGATGTCGCCTCGGCCCGTAGACGTCGCCATTAGGCGCAATGGCAACGGGCGCTGCGCCATGCTTTACTGGCCGGTTCACCAATCTCGCAGTGGTGGGGTGACATGTGCGAATGCGCGCACATTTGAATGGCCAAGTCGCCGCGGCCAATGGGGTTGCGGTTATGACCATGACTGGATGATTCGCGATTTGAATTTTTGCTCTCGCAGAAAACACGGGTAGACCTCCACTAAATAGTGGCCCTACTCCACTTTAGATCACAGCATTCAAGAGGAAGAGTAGCAAACCCAGTGCGGACCCGAGGATCGCAATCAATACGCCGGACAACATATAGCGCACGAACCACCAAGTCTGATCGATCCGCTCGGGAGGCAGGTGCCGCACGCGATATGGTACATGAAACCCCATGGCGTCCTCTCCATGCCAGCTGTTGCGAAATGCAGCGATACACGCTCAGTGGCCGTTGGCGGATCTCTGATCAGCTTTGTCGCGCGTTCCTTGGCGGCAAGCGGAGTGCGCGCCATCGAATGTGAAACGTGTATTAACTCCAGATAGCTGGGACAGCTCTGGCCGCGAGTGCCAACATTATTTCGCAATCACGAGAAGAAGATCAGCCCCACCACAACGAGGGCAGGGATGACGCTCGCCGCGATGGCCAAACCGAATGTCTCCAGCCACTCGTACACCGCCACCTCCGCACAGTGTCCCAATTCGAAACGATATCCGTAAAGAGACCCCCGCGGCATATTCCGATTCGGGTATCTGTGGTGATTGCCGCGCTTCGTTGCTTTATTGCAACACTGAACTCCCGGTGTTGGCCTCACTCACGCTGAAGGCCGACTTGCATATCGGTTAGTCCGGCGGAGCCATGGACGGTCGAGAGGGGGTCCATCGCCAGATCGCCAGATCCCGGAATGACGTGGCGCCGGGCGCTGCCCGGAGCAGCGCTGGTCTCAGTGACGATGGATGGGATAATCAACCCGCCCGGAGGGGTATCGGCCGCTCCGATAGCCCGACCTCATTCGCGCGTCCAATCGGTATGCGGTGTGCCGCGGGCGGCGATAGGTTCGCTCGACCCATAAGCGGCGGTTTGGCGTATAAGCGCCGTGCCGTCTCGCGAAGACGTCCGTGGGATAGGGCTCTGCCCAACGGCCCGGTTGAGCTTCGATCCGGCGGATTGGGAACTGCCCCTGATTGACCAGCCTGTGTGGCTCGCATCCTAACCAGCATGGGGCGCGTTCCGACACGTAATGGCTTTCGTTTACCACGTAGGTCCGTTCGACGAAGTAGTTCGGCTGTACGATGACGCGCGGAACAATCGTGACAGTCGCAGGAGCATAGGCATACGTGGGCTGAGCGTAGAAGACCTGCCCGGACGAGGCATATCCGTTGGAGCATCCTCCGCAGCCATAGCCGGCCCATAGATCGCCGGCCCGAGCAGCGCCGCCGGCAAGGGACACGGCCCCAAGGCCGATCACGACGGCTAACATCGATCGATATTTCATGGATTGGTTCCACCTAAGCTGGGTGATATGAAATTGAAATATCGCTTAGCGCGACCGGAATAAACAATATCATGACGTTAAGGTTAGTCTGGGTCCACGGTGCCACCGCTCGCAAGCCAGGGACTTCCTCATGGATTTGCGCGGCCTGCCGCGTCGCCATATACAACCGAGATTTGGAGGTTGCGGCTCGAGAGCTTCGCGCCCCCTTTAACCCTTCTTAACGTGCTGAGTCCACCCTGTGGCCTCCGAAGCGAGACTTCGGCCCAAGTGTTCGAGACGGGAGCTCATAATGGCAGTAATGCATGATGGTAGTCATGTCAGAAGCCGACGCTTCACGCTTGGAATCGCGGCGGCATACCTCATACTCATCATCATTTCATTCTATCTCACGGCAGATTTAGTTGTTTATCCTTGGAATGTCCGGCCGGCAGAACAGGCTGCTTCCTCGCTGGATCCTAAATATACGACGGGTAAAATTGTCATCGTAGGGTCGGCTGGGTGCCAATATGGAGAGTTTGATAATCTGGCGCCGAGCTCATTCACATTGGTACCGTCACCATGTACTCGCGCTTTGAACCAGCTTGAATCCACGGGAGTCCTCGAGGCGAAGACCGGTTCGCGAATTAGAGCGATCGGGGAATATTTCCGGAGCGGACACTGACGATTGGGCCGCCGGGGCGGCTCCCGTAGCTATCATACGGCCTCAGTCCCTCCGCGGACTACGATCGGGCCAGCGATAGACGGACGACTGTGGAGCGCAGTTAGCCACTCAGGCGGGCGGCCCGCCATGGCGGGGGGCGCCATAGCGGGCCTTTGCAATAAACTCGGATCGTGATGGGTGCGGTTGGAGGCCGATCCGAGCTGCGCAAACATACGATCTGTTTGAATACCGGCAAGCCAGAATTGCATTAATGATTATCTTGAGACTCAATTCTTGTCGAGCGGGGCAGACAAGGGGAGTCCTGCCCTTGTGTCGGGTTTCCCACTCCGCTGGCGTCATGCGCGCCAGTAATCTTTCACCTCGCTCGCATCGAGAGAGCCATCACCAGCGCAGAGCAATAATCGCGATGCCGATTGCGAGGGCGGCAGCGGCCTCGATGAAGAGGGCGCTTAGAATGCCATTCAACAGCGGAGCCCGTGGTCGCTCAGTGTGCATCTGTGGATTCCGAGCAGCCAATGGCACTCGGTAGATACAAACTCGTGTTCGCTGATTCTAGGAAGTGGGCGCGGAGAATATCCACAACGTCGGCATGGGAAAGTCACTGCAATCGAAATGTCTGCGGAGCCATGCTGCACAATGCTATTCGACACGGACTACAATCCGGAGCCTTTAGCTTGGTAATCTGCGCCTCACAACGCAGAGAGCTGCACTCGGCACGAGTGCACGAGCAATGGCGGCGAACTATTCGCCCTCTCGGAGAATGAATGAAAGCTCGCGGCCGCCCGGTGACACATCGAAGAGGGCATAGCGGCTGCGTCTCAGAAGGCCCACGGCGTTCAGCGTCGCGGCGAGCGGGATCTGATGGATCCGATGGTGAAATTCGATGAGGAGTTGAGCAGGCTGAACAGGAGCTTTCAGGAGATCGGGAATGATCTCATACTCCGATCCTTCAACATCCAGCTTAACGATGTCCACGCGCGAAAGATTGAGCATCGATACAATCGACGAGTATCGCAACACCGGCAATTCAATGGAGCGGCCACTGGAGGCCTTTGCGGAGAAATTACCCCTGTGTTCGCTTTCGGGCAGGGCGAATCTCTGGTTGCCATCCACATTCGAAATACCGATCGGGTAGACTCGCATTTTCTCGGGCAGTTCTTGGGTCGAGAGCCACGCGAGACTTTCCTCAGTCGGGTCGAATCCGTGTACCTCGGCGCCGTACCTCGAGATCATCGCGCGATCAAAGGATATATCGTCGCCGAGGCCAAATGATAATACGACCGGCCGAACCACCCGGCGCAAAGGGCCGGCGGCGACCACCCATCCTCCGTAATCTGATCCGACTCGCTCACGCTCGACGATTGTGTCGCGGCTCAGTAGGTGGTCGTGACCCGCAATGGCCCTCAGAGCTCTTTTGCAATATCTGATCGCTGTCGTGGAAGTTAACATTTGCATTTTGATTAAGCCCTGGATCTTGCGCAATATATCCAAAACCTGCCCAAACCGGAGGGATATATCGTGGCAATTACGGGCTACTCCGACCGGCTTTATCCGTCTCGGCTCCTATGAGCCCGTACCTTACGTAAAGTTCACTTGTTCCGAATCGAGCACCCGGATACTTAACTATGGGGAGCAGCGCGAACTTGGCTGTGACGATGTAAATTGGCCAAAAGTTGGACACCGGGAGTTCAGAATGGAGCCGGCCTTTGCGGTCGAAGAGTTTTGGAGGCGCGCCACGCCGCGCGTGTTGATCGTATCGGTCGGGGTGGCACAGGCGCAAAGCGTTCGCACTGCTGTTCAGTCAGCCGGCTATTCGATTGGTGGAGTAGCGGCCGACGTGCCATCCGCCTTGAAGGCAATGAGCCGGCAGCGATTCGATGCCGTGATTGTCGGAGACCCCGATCTGTATTGCCTTGAGTTAGCTCGGTCGACATTGGTCCAAGGCATCCCGTTCGCCGTGTTGGAGCCATGCCAGTTCGAGAGGCCGCGCTCACCGCCTCAGAAATCGGCCCGAGCTAAGGTCATGCACTAAGGCTCGCCATGGCGTAACGCCAAGTGACCATAAGGGCGCAGAGCCGATAAGCATCCGGCCCGTGGTCGTACTAGTGTCGACAGGGGTATCCAGTATCCTCAACCCGCCCCCTTTTTGACCGAGCCGTTGAATTAATTTTATAATTGATTTTTGAGCCAGCGCTAGCCGGTAGGGACGGGTGACAACCAACACGTCGCCCTTTTCGACACGCTGGATCGCGCGCTCGAGTTCGACGGCCGGCCCGAAGATCGCGGCCGTTTCTTCGAAGATTTCCTGGGCACCGATCGCCTCTAGTCGGGCACGTTGAACGACCAGCGATCTCCTGGGTTCCAGAACGTAGGTGCGGCTGTAGCCGATGATCACGGGGGCTGGTTCGCGATTTCAAGTTCGACGTTAGTGCCTATTGCAATCCCGCAGCAGCCGCGCGCTCAGGTTTCTCCGTGTCCTGGGGTGTCAAGTTACTCATTGCCCAGATGGCGGCTTGGGTGCGGTTTGCCGCGCGGATCTTTCGCAGGATAGCTTTAATGTGAACCTTGACGGTCGCCTCGGCTATTTGGAATTTCTTGGCGATCAGCTTGTTCGAATCGCCATGCATTAGGCATTCGAGGATTGCCACCTCGCGCGCTGACAAGCGATGCGCAACTTCCGCAACCGTCGGTCTGACTGGAGGTTCGTCAGGAAGATCAGTCGGTCGCCCCGGTACGATCGACCCACCAGTCACGCGGGTCGCAGGGCAGCAAACAATGCTCGCGCCAAGCAAGGCGAGATCTAGGGTCATGACCAGTGCACGAAGGGTGACATCCCTCCCGAGGCATGCGTGGGCGCCTGCCTCAAAAATGGCTGCGAGGCGATCGCCTTGACCGTCGTTCCAGACTACACGGCGTGCAGCAGGATAAGCGGCCCGACACTCCTCAAGGGCCTGTATGATAAAGCCGTCGTCGCCGCCGATCAGCGCGATATCCGGCGACTGTTCCGCCGGCACCGCTAGCCCCGTGAATGAGGAGCTTGCGGCAAGCACGCTGTATCGGCTGTCTTCGAGCAATTTGGTGAGGCCGTCACGCAGCAGGGGATTTGGCTCGACTACAATCAAAAGGGATGAATCCGCATCCTCCGTGGATGAAGCCGACTGCCCAACCGGACCCGCTTGGCGGTTGAGAATTCCTCCCGGGAGCGGGAGGCTGGTTATGGAACCGCCTTTTTTATGCATAACACAACTCCTGTTACTGGAGACCTGGTTAAATCCAAGTTTTGCCCTTACATTTTCGACTATGATTACTTTTCGGTAATCCGTCCAATAATTTCAAGGTATAATTTGAATTAATCAATTTGTTGGTGAAGGGGCAAGAATCTGTCGATCCGACAAGCGCTTAGAACGCTGCCCTACCTCCAAGGGTAGGTAGGGGGTAATACTTTTTCGCTGTGGACCCCCTACTTGGGCTCTGACCGGGATATGAAAAATTTCGCATTGATCAAGACGCCTTCGTGTCCAGTCCGAGCCCGCGAATGCCGATAGGCACTGTCAGCCAGATGACAGATGGCGGCGGACAAGCGCACGAGCTCTTGGGCTGGGGGGCATCAGTGTTGGGGGGTGGCAACTGGCGAAGACGGCGCCTCATCTGGCGCGAACGATCCTTCGCCAAACTGCGATGCCGTTTTTGACGCGCTATATATCTTCAACAGAGCATCAAAATTGGCCTCCGGCGAATATCGATCCGAATAGATTTGCGATGCATTACGTGAGACTTCGTCGAGGGCATTTTGGCTCCTAAGAGCCCACCGAGCTCTTGCAGCCAGCGCGCTTGGATTGTTACTGGCAAAAGTGAATCCAGAGACGCCATCGACCACAAGCGAACTCAACGAAGCAAGGTCGGAGCACAATACTGGCAGACCGGCAGCAAACGCTTCAACAACGGTTAGCGGAAACATTTCATGTCCGCTCGAAGGGAGTACCAAGAACCGGGCTGCCAGCATTTCGCGCTGGACGACATCGCGCGGCTGCCGGCCCAGATATTCGATTTTCCCTCCAGCCGCCTTCTGCACAAGGGGCGCCAATGGGCCGTCCCCGATGACGCGAAGCGGATAGTCCACTTCATTCCAGGCGGTGAGGAGAGTTTTGATCCCCTTTTGGTTGTCCAGGCGTCCGACGAACAAAGCTCCGGCTCGGCGCTTCAGCGCGACACCTGCCGGCCGCGCAACGGCATTCGGTTTGACGAGGATCCTGTCCGCGGGCAAGCCGCCCTCGATGAACTTCGCTCGCGCCCATTCCGACAGTGCGAGAAAGCGGTCCACCTTGCTCTGCCACGTGCCGGAGCGCTTATGAAATTCGACCATGGTAGACAGTGCTAGCGTGGCGGCCATCGAGTTCCGATAAGCGCGCCTGGGAACGGTCCACCAGCAGGGACGATGAAGGCTGCGCTCCCGCAAATCATCGTCCTCATACAATAGTGCGCTAGGGCACAGGAGCCGAAAATTGTGCAGTGTCAAAATCGACGGAACCGATGCGTCTCGACAGGCATCGAATATCGAGGGGCTCAGTAACGGGAAGAAATTGTGCACGTGTACAACGTCTGGCCTGAAGTCACGTATAGCCTGAAGAACGGAGCTCCGCGCCCGAAAATTATAAATCAGGTTGACGCCCGCGCTTAATTTGGCGGCAATGGACGAAATGGAATCGTTCGTGACGGAGTAGAGGCGACAGTCGACCCCATTCTGCTGCAACAGCTCTGTTTCTCCACCGACGACGGCGTCTTCCCCACCCGGAATCTGATACGAGTTATGAACGACCAAAACGCGCATCTCTGCGGCCTACCGGGTTGCAGGCTGTTGCGCATCGCCCCCCGGATCTGCTGCGTAGGCAGCCGGTCCGGACTGGGCGACATTCGGCGTCGTCATGGTGACAGTCACGACGTCACCCGGCTCAAGCGAAAGATCCTCGCGCCCATCGATTTGGCTGCGCTGTCCATCGGCGTAGCGCACGACGCTAAGGTGGAGGTCTTTACTCCTGTCCGCGTCGTGGACTCCAAGCGCAGCGAGTCTATCTTCAACGCTCTTGATGCGACTCGCCACTTGAGCAAAGCGAAGATTTGCCTGCTGCAAGTCCCGCCAGTCGTCTATCTTGGCTTGACTGTCTATCTTATCAATCTGCCTGAGGTAGTCGCTGCGCTGGCGTTCGATGTTTGAAATTTGAACGATGGTCTGGAGAAGCTGATCGGACGACAGCATGGCAGCTCGGCGCGCCTCGGACAGTCGCGCATTTGCGGTGATGCCGCGGTGAAAGAGCTCCCGTACAGAATCTAGCTCCTGGGTGTCAGCTTGTACACCTTCCTCATCCTTCTTTTTCTTCTCAATTAGAGTTTTGATCTGCAGGTCGGTACCTTCCACCGCACTTTGATAGCTTTGTTTATCCTTCTGACGGTCGACAGCACGCGCTTGAATGTAATTCGCGTTGCTCTGTTGAATCTGATCCAAAGTCGGTTGTGTCATCGGCGAGATGTTCGGGGCGCTTGTCTGTGTCTCCGTAACGCCGCCCTTTTGGGTCTGCGTAACGCCGAGTTCCCGACGCAGGCGCTGGATCCGGTCCTGCTCCATGGCGTATTCGACACTGAGCGCATGGTGCTCCGCGCGCAGCTCAGAGATCTGAGCGGCAGCATCCATTCTAGGATCTTGGACAGGACCGAACCCGCCAGCGAGAGCAATTGCTTGACGGACGGTGAGGCCGGGTCGGAAGGCATACCCGCCTGGCTTGGCGACATATCCACTGACATAGATGGGCCGATATTCCGATACGGTTATTACGATCTCGCTCGGCAGGATTAATCGCTGCGTTTGCCGTGGGGCTGGCGGGTCGTAGACCTTGTTCGAAAGTTCGCCGATCAGGCGTTGCCTGGTTTCGGCGAGCGTCAAACCGCTCACTTTAACCTGGCCGACCAAAGGTACGGCTACGGTGCCATCGATTTCAATGGGCAATCGTTGATGAAACTCCGGGGACCCGATCAACGCTAGGTCCAGAATGTCTCCAGGCTGGAGTCGGTAGTCGGCATTCGCAGGTGCCACAAGAAAAAAGAGAAGGCCTGCAACTATTAGGCAATGCCTAGCCATGGAAGGTGCGGTTGATGTCATCAAAATCATGCTTGCCGCCGTAGATCAGAAACTGGCTCTAGTGTAGGCCGGCCCGGTCAGACTTGGAACGATGCTCATGGCCTCCTTTTGAGGCACTCCGTTTGAGAGAGCACTGAGCGAGCGGATGGGAGCGTGATTAGTCATTCGGCGCAGCGCGAGCAGGTAGCCGTAAATGAAGCCCACTCCCACAACCTGGACCGGGCTTTCGAGGGCGGGATTGACGAAACAAGCCAGGAAAATCGTGGCGAATGCGACGCAGGCATGACTGCGCGCGCCCCTTGGGGCGACCGCGGCCGGAAACGCGGCGAAAAAGGCCGAGACCAGCAGGCAGAAGCCCGGGATGCCGGTGCGCATGAGGGCCTGGACGAAGGAGTTATGGACGCCAGTCGACAGAGCCTCAAGGAGCCGCTCGGAGGTCATCGATGCTGTATTTGGCAGAAACGCAAACGTTGGAAGGTTCGGAAAGTGGTAAACCCACCTTACTGACTCTGTGCCGTAACCGATACCGACTCCATAAGTATCGGATAGAGATCGCAATGCGTCAGCGATAAATTGCAGCCGTATTCCCGAATCCGAACTAATCATCATCACTTGCGGGATATGGTTGAGCTCGACCGCGTACACCAGGACAAATGCTGCGATCAACGCTCTAGTTATAAGCCGGCCCGGAAATCCAACGAGCATCGCTAGGATCGCGATAGTCAAAATCTTAAACTGAAGAAACGGGGTGGCGATGGCAATGATAACGATTGCCGATATGCCGAACCATCGGGGCGCGCCCCGACGCAGAAAAGCATACCCGGTCAAAAAGAATACTGCTATGAGTATATTATTGATCAGGGCGCCGTATAGCGCCAATGCGCTATGCTCCGCTCCGTCGCCCTGATATTTCAGGCCCTGCGCCACCATCGTGGCTGGAGCGGCAACCAGACAAAGAATCAGGATCAAGGTTGAGCGCGAACACAGGAATTCATACGTCCGGTGACGGAGAAAGTAAGTCATCGAAGCCCAAGAAACAGTGAGAAATGCGACGGTTGGAACCAACTGGCGAATAATGGCTTCCGGTATGAAGTAGATTTGCCAGGACACAGGCATCAACCGCATAGCGGATGCGGTCGCGATTACAGCGCAATAGATGACATAGAGGCTTAATAGGATGGGCGGAGCGGTTCTCCTTAGGATCGCATAGATCGCACACGTTCCGATCGGTACGATCACGAATGCCGGGCCCAGCATCCGAAGCGATATGCCAAGCGCGGCAGCGCTCCAAATCGAAGGCAGGAAGAGGATATAATCATAGAGGTCCAGCGGGGTCCGTATTGAGCGCGGCGCGGGATCATCCTCGTTCGAGAGATGGAGTGCGCTAACCATGGCGCCAGATGTCCTTTTCCGCTTGAAAAATCTATGCCTTGTTCAGGAGGACATCGGTTGCAAGATCGGGCCTGATCGAACGGAACGTTCGCCTGACGGTGTCTAGCTGGGTCCGACCAAGTTCTGCGACAAGAATTAGATGGTCAACTAGGTCGATGCAGGCATCTAAGTCGGCCGACTGGGCTAGCGAAGTGAAATCAACGATAATGTAGCGATAGTCGTCATTCCGCCGTGAGATGAGCAGGTCACGGATTTGAGCGGAGATGGCGAGGTCGGACGTGAACTGCGGAGCACGAAGGACCAGCAGCGAGGCGCAGGTTGATGCGTGCCATAGATACGCTGGCTCGGCGTAGAGGGGGGCCCCTGCGCTTTCAATCGCCGGTGTTATCTTGGACGCGGGAACCGATTTTCGCCAATTTGCGTCAACCAGAAGGGTGGCATGGTTTGCCTCGCCCAGCACCTTCGCCAGGTGTGCAGCGATAGTAGAAGAGCCTGCTTTCGGGTCGGTAGAAACTACCCCGATAATTTTACCATTGTCGGTGCCGAGAGACGATTGGAGACGAACGATCAGTTTGGTCAGAGTGTCGGAAAGCCGAGCTGAATGCTTCACATACGAGGCTTGGATCCAGCTGTTTTCAGAGTGTTCGCGCTTCCAGGAGAACCAGTTCTGTCGCGGTAGTTTTCGTATTCGATCCGCGCGGACGAACGGCTCGAGCTCGCTCGGCGTAGAGACTACCTGTTCGGTGGTGTGACGGATTAGTGCGTGGCAAAATCCGATCGCTAGGCCTAGGCCAAAGCCGAGAGCCAGAGCGAGGACTGCACGCGGCGAGCTCTTGTAGAAAGGGGGCTTGGCCGGAGTGATGACGCGGCCGGGAGACCCGCCGGAATGGGCGCCTGGGCTCATGTACTCCTTCTGCAGGAACGCGCTGTAGAGGTTTCGGTACGCTTCAGTCGTGTCTTGAAGGTCCCGAAATTGTTCCCGAGCCTGTTCGTTCGCTCCCGGCGGATTGGCAGGTCCCTGCCTCGGCAGGGTCATAGCAAGCGCCTTGCCTCTTAACTCAGCCAGCCGATCTCTTAACTCTGCAAGCGCTGCCCCTTGAGAGCGGCGACGTTGATCCATCTTGCTCTCGACGTAGGATTGCGCGACGAGGTTGGCAATCTTGGCAGAGAGATCTGGATTTCGAGAAGTGAAGCCGATTTCGACGGCGTCTGACATTCCCAGCCTTCTCACCAAAAGTGCTTTACGGATGCGAATCATAGTTTGTTGTTGGTGCGCGCCCTCCTGTTCTGCCAGATGGAAGATATCTGTCCGCACCCAATCGGCGACACGAGTTACGATATTGCCGATTGGCTTGCCAAACTCAGAATCTTCGGTGAGCTTGGCCCCTTTGATTACGCGCTCCAGCACCTCGTCTGATTGAATAAGCTCGATCTGGCTGAATACGTAGCTGGCAGGGTCGGCTGCGAGGCCAGGAGCCTGCAAATCTCCTTGTGGTCGTGAGTCGGCGGAATCGAACAGAAAGGTCGTATATGCAGTGTAGTAGGCGGGTGCGGCAGCGACCAACAGCAGCGCCGCGCACAATCCAGCCGCGGACCATGCGCCTAAAAGGCGCCAACGTATCCGGAGAAATCGTAGCAATGTCTCCGGATTGATCGGATCCCGATCAGCCGGGACCGGCTGAATTTCTGGGACGAATGTCATTCTGGTGGCGAGAGGGTCGGGGCGCATGATTTCAACCAGCGTTCGGGTTTGGTCGCGTTTGGGGAACCTGTTCCAAGTCGAATGAGTTTGCCGGTGCGCGGGCCAGAGCGAAAACATGTCGAACGAAATATGTACCTGAGACCACAAGTACCAATAATTCTTTCGCGATGAGCGCCAGCGGTATCGCGTATATTGGTTCCATCCCTGCTGCGACCGCGGCGCCTGTCACGACAAAGAATACGAGCAAGCTTAGCGCAACGAGATATCCCCAGGCCCTCTCATGACCAAAGTTGAACATATAAAGTGTGGACGTGAGAAGGGTCGCATTGAGCAAAAATGGTATGATGGACATCAATTTTACAATCGCAATTGCTGAAGAGAATTCACGGCCGAATAGAAGCACGATCATGTAGGGCGCCACAAAATACAAAATCAGACTAAAAGTGGCTCCGACAACTAATGTGTAGCAGACGTTCCAAACAAGCGAAATTCCGTGATCAGGGGCGTGCTTCGCGTAATAAGCAACGCGTGGCAAAAAAGTCTCTGAGATAACTCTGAAGAATGGACGGCTGGCGCCGATAAATTTGTCCGCGATCGAGTAATTCCCCGCAGCGCTGTAGCCTTGGAGGTATGTCACCATCAAGATAGGCGCGGTGATGACCGTTCGCTCGACAAGCGTAAAGAGAAAAGCGCGCGATCCATCTTTGAACTGGTTGGCGATGGATGAGGCGGACACGCGACGTAGTCCCGCGACTGCCAATTTCATCGTGTATCCGGCAGTCATTGCCGCCGCCAGTAGAGGCGCTGCGCCTTGGATGGCAGTGGCGATCGCGAGGTCCTGGGGCGTTTGCACGAATGCGAGGAACGCACCGAGTAGAAGGAAGCGCGAGACAGTTGCAGGCAGGGCTGCGCGCCAACTTTGTTCGGTACCGATAAAAAGCCAAGCTGGAAAAAGGACGTTTCCGGCTGCAGTGACAAGAGCAGCGAGGAATAACGATCGGTCGAGCCCTAGCAAGTGAGAACAGGATAGTCCGATGACCAGGACAACCAGCAAAAGCGCGCCTTTCGCGCAGGTGATGTTGGCGAGGATTTGGCTGAGCGCATTTTCGTCCCCGCGGGCGGTGGCTGACTCGCGCTGCCCGGTCCAATGGAAGCCATAATCGACCAGAGTCGCTGCGACCGCGCCGACGCTCAGCGCGTAAACGAACCTGCCGAATTGCTCCGGTCCGAGTACGCGCGCTGCGTATGGGATCACAAGAAGCGGCTGGAGAACGTCGACCACATGCATTATGGTCAACGCAAAAGCCTGCCGATGAAGGCTCATGACGCGCCGCCCATGGGGGGCGCGGCGATTGGGAGGTCTCCGACACATTCGACACCCGCAACGTCGATCGCCCGGCGCCGATAATTGATATTTTCATCGGCGCTTAGCGGAGCGAGGGCGACATTGGTAACGTAGTTGGGCTGCAAATCGCTTAGCCGGTGGAAGAAGTCGTCAAGCTCGTTCCACAGATTGTGATCTTCAAGTTCCCAAGAATGTCCCCAAAGATGGAAATGGCGTCCCGAACGCGCACAAGCCTCCGCGAGAGCAACGCATCGCGATGAAAGGCGCTGTCCAGAAACCGCGAAATAAAGTAAGCGCGTTCGGGGCAGTGACGGGCCGCCGCTGATATAATTCTTTAAATAAGTTAACCGTTGATGCGGGTAAAATTGCGCGGTTACCGGCATTGCGAACGGTTGCAAGGCCAGATGGCTCGTCAGCGATCGTATGCCACGAGCGTAGCGGTAGCCCGCACGTTTTACCAAGTTACGTGTGAGCCGATTGTTAGCGCCCCGAACATATGCGAAGCCCGCAACGCTGCGCCCTAGTATGTCCTCAAGGTACATTTTGTTGGAAAGTATTTGGAGGTATGCTGTCGCGCCGGGGAGGCTCGTCAGCGGTAGGTGGTCGCGCGTATGACCGCCAATTTCATAATGCTGCGCCAATTCAGCAATTTGCCGACCTGTCAGGACGGGACGCCTCTCGGCATTACGAGTCGGGACGTAGAACGTGCCTTGAACCCCGTGCTTTTGGAGCAAGGTGGCGAGGCGGATGTCAGAAGGATGCCCGTCGTCCCAAGAGGTCGTAACGGTCAATCGGCCGGGAAAGTGGCGCTGCTTCATCGGATCGGCTCCCGTCCAACCATTTGGCCGGATTGCCGTTGTGGCAGGCATAGGTCAATCGCAGCAGAATACAGAAATATCGCGTTACCGATGAGATATCTGCGTGCGAGTCGCTTCGGGTCTTGCGCGAGTCTGTAAAGCCATTCGAGGCCGACGCCCTGCATCCACAGGGGGGCACGCTTTAGAGTGCCGGAGTGAAAGTCGAATGCTGCGCCGACACCAATCATTACCGCGCGAATTCGGCTCTTTTGCGCGTTCATAAATGCTTCCTGCTTTGGGCATCCCAGCCCCACCCAAATCAGGTTCGCGCCTGAGGTGTTTATTCTCTGTACGACAGACGCTTCTTCGTCGGCCGTTAGTGCTCGAAACGGCGGTGAGTATGCGCCTGCGATTTTTAAGTCCTGGAAGGTTGCTCGCAACTTCTGTTCGAGAGAGGGCAGTACCGCCGGGCTGCCCCCATAGAGATAGATACTCAGGCCGTGACGGGCGGCCTCGGCACAGCAGCGCCACATTAAATCCGGGCCGGAGATCCGCTCCTGCCCGCCGATACCGCGTCGGCGAAGCATCCACGCGATCGGTGCGCCGTCGGCTGCGACCATATCGGCTGCACATAGTGCTGTATGGTGAGCCTTGTCGCTCCGAGCCGTGACTAGGCTATGCACGTTGCAGAGACAGACCAACCGGCTTTCGCCCGCGGCCGCCCAGGCCAGGATGCGTTCGATGGCGTGCGGCCAGGTCACAGCGTCCACCGGGATCCCAAGGATCGGCCTTACGTCACGTTCTGAAATTGTGCTGTCCGACATGGTGGAAGTCATGCTTCGCAACACTGCAGAGATGTGCGCGGACAGCAACGTCAATTACGATCTATATACGAGGGGGCCTGATCCTATCGTGGTAGCCCAAAAGAGCTCACCAATCGAATTTGAGCCGTATAGGGGCCCGAGCAACAAAGTCGGCGCCCGTTAGCGTCCAGCCGGGGGCAAGCGAATCCCTTTTCCATATCAGGTTTTGAGAATTTGCCAGGCTCGTGTAGCGACAGTCGATAATGCGATGCAGAGGAGCGCCTTGCGACGCTACAACATAAAACGCCAGACTGTCTGATGACGGCTTTTCCCTGCCGTCGCGGACGGTGTTATAACTATCTCTCGTCCGGCAGCGGATAAAGCTGCAGTTGCCGGACCGAGAGGTACCCTGCGGTACTGCGGCGAATGCTCCATTCCCTTGCTGCACAGAGTCGACATCCTCGACCGTACAGTTGAAAGATCCCTCGATCATGACGCCGTCACCGGTTGGGCTATTGTTGTATGAGACGATGCCCCGCCGGACGATACAATCGTTTGACCGGAAGATGGATATGTTATCTTCGGTCCAAGATGTTGGCCCGTTTTCCGCAGAAAAGTCCTCTAGAATCGAGGCCGGGCATTTGTCGAATTGGATGTTTTGGCCTCTTGGCGCGGGACCGCGGGCATCATGCAATTCGACCTTGCTTATCGCCAAATGAGGAGAGTTTGCGGCATAGATATTCGATGACGCGTGTGCGGCGCGCACTCGCCAAATTCGCGCTCCCGGAGAGCCATCGAGTGCGACGTTGATCGACCCTGGCGACCGGGCGCGCCCACGCTCAGGAGCGCCAAGGAATGTGAGGTCGCAGTCGTGGAGTGAAAGGTCGAGCGCGCCACGAGCGACTAGTCCGGGCCCCTGAACATGCCTGATGCGGCAATGGCGAATTGTGACATTAGCGTGCGATATCGTGAGAGCTGGCCCAGAGTGAGCGAAAATATCGAGATATTCGAAAATTTGACCATCGAACATAGACACTAGAGGAGCGCTCTGCTTCAAGGGGGAGGTCTGCGCAGTCACCTCTGCCGGCAGCCCGGTACCGGCGCGTCCGATCAGGTTTGGTGGCGCCTGGTCCATTCCCCCGGTTTTAAGCATCCGTGCGGATGGCAATGTCAGCAGGCTGCAGAGGAGTTCTCGACGGTTCATGTTGTATCTGAGGCCCCGTTAACGGTGCGTCTGAGAAGGATACTCAGGTCCGGGTAGATTGCGAGGTCGCATCTGGGGCATGGGGGTAGCACGCCAGAGTTAGTGACGGCCTCGACGCGAAGGTTCATTGTGGCCGAAATCAAGGTCGAACGAACTAGCAGGTCAGCAATGGAGTTTGATTACGTCATCGTCGGCGCCGGTCCTGCCGGATGCGTCCTCGCCAACCGGCTTACTTCATACGCCGGAACGACCGTGTGTCTTCTGGAAGCTGGTCCAAGCGATCGCAACCTTATGTTGCAGGTTCCAGCGGGCGTTTATAGTGCCTCATCGAATTCACGATACGCTTGGCAGTTCGCGACAGAGCCTGCCGAAGGTACCGCCGGGCGATCGATTCCGATGCCGCAGGGCATGGTTCTCGGCGGTTCTACTGCCATTAATGGTATGAATTATAATCGGGGGGCCCCTGAGGATTTCGACGAATGGAGCCGACGAGGAAATCGGGGCTGGTCATACG
>Ga0134125_10001502_pt1 | contig 28591 bp, 38 predicted proteins | sample KB31751_FD_96464 | JGI IMG/M metagenome (GOLD analysis project Ga0134125, IMG submission 96464) | Terrestrial soil microbial communities with excess Nitrogen fertilizer from Kellogg Biological Station, Michigan, USA - KB3-175-1 | ecosystem: Environmental > Terrestrial > Soil > Unclassified ... | reverse complement strand
TGACCCCCACCCCCTGCGGCTTGAACACGCCGGCGGGGATCAAGTCGAGATATCCCCGAAGAGCAACCACGTATCCGTAGCCGTCTTGACGAGCGATGCGGTCGAGTATTGACCAGCGATCTTTGTCTTGGAGCTCGCCGAGATCATCGTCACGCCCCCAGTGGGGGAGAGCGTGATCTGTCCCGCACCCACCTGACCAAGGTTGATGACGCTACCGACAGCAAATGCGACCGATGAGTTGAGCGGGATGGTCCAGGTAATCGCCGATACGTTCGAACCCGTGACCAGTGAGCCCGCATCCGTCAGCGCAAAAGTATAAGTCGTGCCGGTTTGCGCATTGATCGGGAGAACATTCCCCACGCGATCGGCATAAGCCGTCGTGGCGATCTTGGTCGAATTGTCGCCCGCACCCTGGGTCGTCGCCGTAGTGGCTGAGATGATAGCGCCGCCCTGCGTTACCACCGCGCCAGATGAGCCAGTATTGACCGCGAGCGCCGTCGCCACGCCAGTGCCGAGCCCGGAAACGCCAGTCGAGATCGGGAGGCCAGTCGCATTCGTCAGAGTGCCGCTGGACGGTGTGCCGAGGGCGGGCGTGACCAGCGTCGGGTTGGTGGCCAGCACGACCGCGCCAGTTCCCGTCACGCCTCCCGCAAGGTACGATGCAACCAGCGCAGGGAAGTCGAGCCAGATGTTCTTGGCGCCGGCTGACCAACTCACCGCCGCATTCGCATTCGAGCTCGCAAGGATCGACGTACGCGCAAGCGTCGTGCCGCTCGCAGTGTATGTGCCGAGGCCGACTTCCCATGCCGTACCATCAGTCGCCGCATAATAGCAGGTGTTGCCGTTTCCCACCGCCGCGAAGGACTGGAAACCCGTCACCGCCCCGGCAAGCGTATACGTGCCTGTGCCGGTGGTGGCCGTTGTCTCCTGGACGCGGTCTGCGTAAACTAGGGTCATGGGGCCTCAGAAAGAAAAAGGCCCGCGAGGGGGCCTTGGAGCGTCGAACGATGTCCCGAACATTTCGGCGCCTGAGGAAGGCGCTAGATCATCTCAGTAAGATCAGAGGAACGCCCGCTTCGGAGCGTTCGTGGTGGGATCGCCTGACATTCGAATTTCGCTCAGGACGGCTCGGGACGAAAATCCAGAAGCGCTATTGCGCATCGATCCCGCCGAACCCTGGCATTGATCCAACGGTCGGGTTTCCGCATGACTTCAACGGCATCCACATTGCTTGGAATGCTGCCATCGGCCCTCGGTGTGTCGTCTATCAGCACGTCACCATCGGCAACAACGCCGAGAACGAGGCTCCGAAAATAGGCTCAGGTGTGGTGATCGGCGCCGGAGCCTGCATCATCGGTCGCGTCACCATCGGCGATGGCGCCAAAATCGGGGCGAACGTAGCCCTTGTGGACGTGAACGTGCCCGCCGGCTCCACTATCGTAAACGACTCCGCATATGACCTGTCCCGGTCGAATTCAGTCTACCCGGCTTACAAATCACGACGATCGACCCCGGCCGTCGATCCATCCGAGGGTAGTTACCGACGTGCTCGCATTGGAGCCGCCGCTGACTTGTAGCTGTATTTGAGCGCTTGTATTGGTGAACTGATACAGTTCCACGATATTGCCCATGCTGATATTCGAGCTGTTCGTGTTCACCGTTTTGGCGGTCACGCTGATGTTGGTGTTCACGCCATCGAAGAGGCTAGCTGTGAGGTCATTATTCGTGTCGCGAGTGCTCGTCTCAAAGAGGCCGCGCACACGAATTCCGGTTGGAACATTGACGGTCAGCGCCGACTTGGACCGGCTACCGCCAGAATAGTCAGCCGACGGGTTTGCGTTGTTCCACATGAAAGTGTCCCCGTCCTGTACGAATAGCTGAACATTCCCCCCAGACCTAATGATCGACCCAATCCGCCGGAACAGACTGTAGTTCGACGGGAGCGCCGGCGACGAGGCGCTGAGAGATGTAAGCACGTCCACCACGCGGGTATCGGTCCTCATGATCAGGAACACGTGGTAAGTGCTGTTGCCCACCGTCCCCGTGTCGAGAGAGCCGCCACCAGTTCCAACCGCCCATGACAGAGACGTGTTTTTGGTGAGCGCTGACGCGAGGATCAGGTTGTCAACGTTGGTCGAGTTGCGCGCTGACCCGGCGGCAATGTCGATGACGTTCCCAGGCGAGACCGCATCGTTGGACAGGGTGCAGCCGAACAACGCCCCCTGAAACATGGCGGCATCGCCAACCGTGATCGACACATTGGGCGCTTTGAGCGTCTGAGTTGTACCCGTCGCGATACCGGACGCATCGAAGGCGATCTGCTTGCTTACGTCGCTGGTGTTCTCAATGCGGAATGAGCCGTCTTGGAAGGTCGTCGGCGGAATCGGCGCCGGCTCCGAGAGCAGATGGAAGGCACCCCGCGTCTGATCATAGATCAGCGTCACGGCGTTGGCCGCGACGACTTCGCCGCCGGTTAGAGGTGTTGGGCCGGTCTGCAAGTCCTGCAGAACCGGAATGCCTGCGCCGCCACCGGGCGCAACCGTCAGCGGCCCGGTGTTTGTCAGGCCTTCGCCAGCGATGAAGGAAATCTGCTGACCGTCTTGCTGGGTAAAGGACGAGGCGCCGATCACCTGCGCATTCGGTGTACCGGTGGACGTGCCGCCCCACGCGAGCCCGCCAACGGCCGTGTCCGCCGTCGGCTTGTCCCAAACCAAATTTCCAGCACTATCGAAAACTACCTGCCGATAGGTGCCAGAGCCGTAGATGACGGCCTCACCGGATGCATCGAGAACGATGGGATTCGTGTTGAGGATCGTGCCGGCGGCATCCTGAAATGTGTTCTTTGTGACCTCAGTTCCCGGCACGTAAAAGAACACCGAACCGGAGGCGAGCGGCGATCCGTTCGCGTCGAGGAATTGCTGTTTGCCGTTGGGGAGAAGAGTTGCCATGCGGCCCTCAAAGAAAAAGGCCCGCCGAAGCGAGCCTTGGGTAAAAATCGAACATTCGAAAGTGACTTAGGCGGCTTTCTTGTCGCCGTTGAAGGCGGTCGCCAGCTTCGCGAGGCCCTTTGGGGTTACGCGTACCTGCTCGGTTATCTTTTCCGAGCCATCTGGCCGAGTGACCGTCGTTACCTTGTGCTCCAGCAGACCTTCATTGACCTTGGGCTGGAAGCCAACGTCATGAGCGGCGCCGACGCGGCGGTAAATCCAGTGCTCGCGCCGCAGAAAGGCAAAAAGGTCGCCGGGCCGCATTTGGAGCGCCTTGGCGGCATCGGTGATGCACAGGCTGCCATCGGCCTCCGCAATGCGTTCCAGCGCCTCCTTGGACGGCAGAAGATCGTCCACCTGCTGCTTGAGTGCCTGCGCCTTGTCGGCGTAGCTGAGCAACAGCCCGCGCAGTTGCGCCGGATCGTTCACGTCGATCATGGGGCCCGTCTTGGCGCGCTCGCGAAGCTCGGCTTCCATGATGTTGAAGGCTTCGATGTACCGAAGCTTCCACTTTAGGGCTTTGGTGCCGGTGAATCCCATGGCGAGGAGCGAGAATCCGTCACGGGTCATATCGTAGTGACGATGCTCTTGGGCTCCCGTGGCAGGCAGGGTGTAGACCCCTGCTGAAAATTCAGCACCCCCTAGCTTCGGCTCCGAAGCGATGAGCGCGTCAATCGCCGCAAGGACGTTTCGGTGCTCCTTGTCGAAGAACGCAGCAACGTCACGGCTATTGGTGAACGCCTCGCCATCCTTCGCGATCACGATGGGCTGGCGGTGCGGGTCGATTTCGTCGGTCATGGGATTGTCTCCAAAGCGCTCGGCCCTGGCAGGCCCGAAGCGCATGGGTTCGCAAAGCGAAACCGAGCGCCTTGGAGGTCTCGTTTCGCGCTTCGTCCCTGCCAGAGGACGCGACCCGCTCTCGCGGGAATTTCTTGGATCAGTCGAAATACTGGATGGTCGCGCCGGAACCCGGACGTTGGAAAAGGCCAACGCAGAACGGCGTCGCGGCGCCGGGAACCTTGAGCGGATTTACGTCCCAGCGACCGCCGAACTCGGTGCTGCACAACTTTGCAGCCTCGAACAGATGGTACTCGGCAACGCTCCGGTTCGAGCCAGAGGCCAAGAACCGGCCCATGGCGAGCCCTTTGGTCAACTGATCGCCGCTCACGAACTGCACGTCACCCCCCGGCTTCACTACGGCAGTGAACTGGCCCTTGCACCATTCGGACAAGGCCGCTGACAGCTCGGCGGAGAGCCGATCAACCTTGGCGGCGATATCCTCATTGAGGTGCGCAGCCTTGACGGCCGGGACGGCGAGCGCGACAGAGCTTGCCGCAGCGCCTAGGAGCGCCAAACGGCGCGTGATATGAAGACGATCAGCCATGATCGAAGGCTCCAACTTCGGTTGCGGTTAGGGCCGGTTGGGCGTTGCTACCGCTCAACCGGTCTGCTATTTCTTACATGCACAAATTAGGCGCTGCCAATTGTTGCATGCAAAAAAAGTTGGGCGAGGCAGGCCACGGTCCGATACCGAACAGGTTGCCGTCCGCCTTCCCCGCGACCTCCTCGATGGCATCGACGCCTATGCCGCCGAAGAAGCGGACAAGCCCGGCCGTCCGGAAGCGCTGCGCCGGATTGTGCGCGATTGGTTAGTCGGCCACGGGCTGTTGCCGCCTCAGGGCGACCAATGAAAAAGTGCCTCCTGATGGATGGGCCCAGAATGCTGCTGTGCGATGTCATCGAACACGACGGTCAGCCTTGGCTCGTCCCTCACTGGCTGGCGTCATCAGATGGGAAAACGCGGCAACCGCGACGGATAATTGCTCTTGGTTCGTTCCGCCATCAGGAGCCGGGGCCATTTGGGCACGACTATCTGATAAATGAACCAGTGCCAGCATCCCTCCTAGCTTGGGAGGAGCCCGCACCACTGCCAGGTATTCTGGTGATAGAGGTGCCAGACATAGTTCTTCCAGGCCCGGCTGTGCTGAACTGAGGTTCATGCTATATCTCCTGAATGCCCGACATCGACCTTGGCCCGAACGATTATCGCAAGCAGAACCCGAAGACCGGGCGCTGGCACTTGCCGGACGATCCGAAGCTCTGCCGCAACGCCTTCTTCGTATGCGTGGCGATACTGATTGCGATTTTTGCTACCCGAGACGCCGGCTCGCGAGAGAGCCTTTTTGGCGTCTCCGTAATGTTCTCTTGGGTGGCAGGGATCATGTTCCACGGCTGGCTTATGGACGCGCACTAGAGCGACGGCGTTGCCCCGCTGACGACCACCCGCGGAATTTGCAGCGCGTTGAAGGCGGGCTGCGCCCAAGTCAATGCATTCGAGATTGGAATGCCCTGCTGCTCTGCAAGAACCGGAGCCGAGGCTGGGGCCAGCAACGCATTGGGCGCGACACCGCCAGCCGCAATCCGGGCCGCCTGAGGGGCGCCGGCAGGAGCCGTGAGCAGATTAGCAGCCTTGACGTTCTGGGCATTGCGATAAGAGGCCGTAAGCATCTGCCGAGCCTTGTCGAGACCCGACATGACCAAGCCAAGCGTGCTCTGAGGAGGAAGACGCCCCGGCATCGCCGCGAGGTCAGGTTGCACGACCTTTTGCTGCGCCAGGTTCGACGCCGTCGCCGAGTTGCGATAGACCTTGCCGGCCGTGTCGCTGAACGTGCGCTCGCGCTCGAGAGCATTGGCAATCTGCTGCGCTTCGTCGGGGCCGACGAGCAGCGCAAGCTTCTGCTGGCCATAGTCGTTGTCGAACAGGCTCTTCATCGCGGCCGCATCGGTGCGAGCGGTTCCGAACACCTTCTGGACGGCGGCCTGAGCACCGGCCAACAGACCATCTCGCTCCGAAGTGGACATGCCGGCGAGCGTTTTTTGCAGATCTTCCGGAGAGGTCTTGCTGCTGAACAGGTCTTGGCCCATTTTGACCGCGTCGAGCACCTTGGCTGGGCCGGCGAATGCGTCCCTTGCCTGAGCGTACTGCGGCACCTGCTTGTCGATTTCGCTCCGAATCTGGTTAGCGAGCGCCGTCGCCTGTCGAGCCTTGTTGTTCTCCCCGACGCGCAAAGCGCTGTTGGCAACATCGTCCAACGATTGCTTGGCGTAGTCGTAAAGTGCCGCGGTTGACGAGGGCTGCAGCCCATCGTTGCGCATCATCGTCACGGCCTGCTGCAAGGCAGACTTGCCCATCGGCGTGTTGGCGATGGCGGTAAGTCCGGGAGTGGCTTGCACCGGCTGTCCGCGCACAGCAGCATAGAGCGGATCGGCAGCGGCTTTTTGCGCCGCGATAATGCTGTCCGTGAGCTGGCCGATGGGCTGTCCCTGCCCGATCGTTCCCGCGATATCCTGCGTTAGCCGGTTGCCGGTCTGTGCCGCGCGGGCTTTGAGGTTGTTGACGACGATGCCCTGAGCTTCGCCCGGCAGGGATGCGAGGCCGGCCGCAAGGCTTTGCGTGTTCGGGCCAAGATCAGCCACGGTCCCACCTGGGCCACGCTGCGTCAGAAGATTGGCGACGTTGCTGGACGCCCCCTTCTGATCCGCATTGAGGGCATTCGCAACCATCCGCTCGCCGCTCGGGCCAAAGAAAGCGTTCTTGGCCATTCCAAGGCCCGCGCCGACGAGAGGGAGGCCGCCCCCGATACCCCCTCCCACCAGCGCGTTGTTGCGAGCCTGCTCAACGTCTCCAGTCCGCGCCAATGTGTCGGCCCCGGTCAGCGCTCCTCCACTAAGCGCGCCGAATCCCATGCGAACGGGGATGCTTCCCTCCATTCCCAGCACGCGTGCGGCGCCGGGCACGAAACCCCCAGTTGCCGCGAGCGGCGCCACCGCCCCGAATACATCACCGGTAACGGCGGCGGCCGGCGCGCTCTGGGACGCTTTCTGTTCAACGGCCTCCATCTGCGCTTCTGCGCCCGGACCTATGAGTGCGCTGCGGGCATTGCGCGCATAGGCACCCACGATCGGGACGCCCTCGACGGCATGTGCCGAGAACGCCCGCATCCAGTCGGGGACAACATCGGCGGGAGGCGTGATCCCCGGATGTTCAGTCGGATCGGCGATAGGCTTAGCTCCGCCAGCCTTGAGATAGGCGGCAGCATCCTTCACGTACTGAGGGGTGCCCGGCTTAGATGTCGTGCCGAACGGGTTCTTCTCTTCGCCGAAGATGGCGTCGAGGCCGGAGGTCACATCCGGAGATGCGCCAGCGGAAGGCGCACCGCCACCGCCGAAGATGGCGTCCAAATCCTGCGATGTCGCATCAGTGTTCGTCGGCATCGGCTTCCCGGCAAAGGCTAGGGAGTATTGGAGACGCTTGCCGCCCTCGTTCGGGCCGTAGCGGAGGTATTGCTTCACTGCCGCATTGGCGGATGGGATATCGGTCGCCGCCTCGATGGCTTTGTAGGCTTTCGACTCCGGGCCGTTCAGTTCCGAAACCACATAGTCGAGCTGAGCTTCGGGATCGCCGGGGCTACGGTTGGTTGCCTTGGCGTATTGCATCAGGCCGTCGAGGCGGGGGCCGCGCCATTGAAACAAGCCGCCAGCTCCCGATTGCGCATTCCATGCAGTCGGGTTGAACGAGCTTTCCTGCTGCGCATTGCCAGCCAGAGCGGCAGCCGCAACGGGGCCAACGCCCCTCGCGATCAAGCCCTGGTAAACGTCGTCTCCCCTAGCCATGGGTTACTGATCGAAGATGCCCGCGGCCTTGGCGGCATTGTAGGTGTCGACGAAGCGCTTGGCCTGCGCCGGGTTCGCGTTCAACTCCTTCCTGAGCGCTGCCTTGGCGTTATCGTCCATCAGGTCGAATGCGAGCGCGCGCGGGTCTTGGTTCTGCGCCCATTTGCTGGCGGCCGAGGAATATTGCTCGCCGGGAAGATCGCCGAGCGTCTGTACCTTGAGGTGCTGCAATCGCGCGAGAGCCAGCATGGTCCCTACCACATCCTTCGCTGCCGCCCTATCGGTGTTCATGTTGGGATTTGCGGACATCGCGGCTTCAAGTTGCGCAACGGCATTTGGAGCGGCCCCGGAATTGCGGGCGATGCCAGTGAGGTACTTTTCGAGCTCGGACGAGTCCTTGGCCTGCAACGCAGCAGCCGGGACGCCGAATGTGGCGAGCGTCTTGGCGATATCGGTGGGGATTCCCGCGCCCGTGCCGAACAGCGGGACCTCTGGCAGAAGCGCTGCAACCTTCTTCAATGGCACGATGTTGGCCGTATAGTCCGCATCCGCAGTCTTGTCGGCCTGCTGCTGCGCCGCAGAGGCTTGGAACTGTGCCGCCTGCTGAGGGGATGGGCCGGTGACGCCGCCCGTCTGGGCGGCAGGCTGGGCAGGCGCCAGCGGCACGGGGGCTTGGGGAGACACCTCGCCGGTAGCGGCACGCAACTGATCGGCGCGATCGGCCACCGCCATCGGATGAACGCCACCAGTGAGGGCGTTCGGCGGTACAGCAGCGGCCGCAGGAGCGGCAGTGAAGGGATTGCTCGCTGGAGGCATTGCGCTAGGCGCGGGGGCGCCCATGGGGCTCTGGTACCCGAGACGGCCAGCCGCACCGGATTGCGTCATGGTGGTGACGGCGCCGTTCGGCTCGGTGATGTTCGTCGGCGATGCGCCGGAACCGGCTCCGTACCCGTATTCGATGCCGAACCGCGAGCCAGCATCAATCGCACGCGCGAGGTAGCCGTTCGCGATCTGCTGAAACTGCTGCGGCGTCCCTTGCGCAGGAAGCGTTGCCATTTCCTGCTTATAGGTGTTCGGATCGATCACGCCCTGCTGCAACAGGGTCGAGCCGACGCGCTCGAAATCGGCGCGGGTGACATTCGGATTGGTTGCGAGAGACGAGAACGCATCCACCAGCGTCCCGACCTGCTGGCGCACGAGGTCTTGGTGTTGCTGCTGTATCCCGATACCCAGAAGCGCATTTTGCGCCTGAGCATTGCGAACCCCGATGGCCTGGTTGGCCGTGTCGAACAGCGCGTTCGGGTTGGCCCTCGGGTAAAACGACGTGTCGATGTCAGCCATGGATCAACCGTAGAGCCCCCGCGATTGTCCGAACGGGTTGCTTGCCGCGTAAGGATTGTTCTGTGCCCACTGGTAGCCGCCGTAGCTATTGGCGGCGTTCGTGAGGGCATTTGCCGCGCCGTTGAGCCCGGCAGCCTGCGCAGTGCCGGCGCCGATGAGAGAGTTGCCGGCCTGCGCCGCGCCAGCCTGCCCGATCTGCCCGGATTGCGCTGCTGCATTCTCGCCGAGGCCAGCCGTCCCCATCAGGAAATTGTAGGCGTTCTGCTTGTTGACGTTCGCGTTGTTGAACTGGTTTTGGTAGGTGTTGTCCGCCAGTCCGGTCGCATATCCAGCCGCGCCCTTGAGGGCGGCCCCCGATGCCCCGAGGCCACGAGCGGCCGCCCCGTTCTGCACAGACTTGAGCCCCTGGTTCAGCGTGAACTGGTAGCCCGGCGTCTGCCGTAGCCAATCCTCGGTGAGGTTGATTGGCGCAGTGAGACCGGGGAGTGCCGTGGTCAGCATATTCGTCGCGTTTTGCCCCGCTTGAGTGAAGGGCATGAGGTCTGTACGCGTCTGCTTGTACTGCTGCTGCTGCATATCGGCAGCACGGTTCGCAGCCGATGCCTGCTGCTGAGAGCCTAGCAGGCTCGCGCCCGCGCCGACAATGCCTGAAACGCCAAGGGCCGCGCCGACAGGCATTTCAGACAGCCTTCACAGCCGCATCGGCAAACGAAACCCGATCAAGGGCCGCGATAGCCGCACGGATACTGGACTCGTCGACCGCATATTCAGCCGCGAAGTCCACGTGATCCACATGGTCGCCTTCGCCGCGACAGATAGATAGGATTTCACCGTCCGTTCGCGCGGTCACATCATCTGGCATGAGGTGGGCAAACCGCCAATCTGGCGGGGCAAGCGGAAGATCATAGACGGTCATGCTCAGCGCCTTTCATCGGCAAAGAAGAACATCGAAGTCTCGATCACGGACGGCCAAGATGGCATCGCCGATGTCGAGAACGAGTGGGTTGGTGGCGATCAGCGCAATCGGGCCGTAACCCGCAAAGATCGCCCACCGGTTGTAGAAATTCAGGGCCTTCTCGACTTGCCCGGCCGCGATCATTTCGATCGTGGCGCCGACGTATTGGTCATGGGCCGGATCGTCGTCATGCGGCGGGAGGGCACCCGCAGTTGCGGCCTTGGCAGCCTCGAGCTTGTCATGGAACCACTGACCACTGACGGCGAGTCCATCGGCCTTTCCGGCCCATTGCATCAGCGTGAGGCTGTAATAGCCGACGCCCTGCAATTCATCGCCGACCGGCCAGACCTTCTCGCGCTCGAATAGCTTTTGCCCGTGGATGGCCCGCACGAGGCCAAGCGCGGCCTTGTTGCCGGCGGGAACTTTGGTGACGATCTGGACCGCATCGGAACTGGTGAATAGCCACCGCAGCGCATCCTTGACCGCCTGAATGGACTGCGGTCCGCGTGCCTCGGGCAAGAATTGGCAGTGTGCCTCGTAGAGCCCCGGCGCGAGGCATTGGAACAGTACACCGCCCCCTTCCCCCGTCAGGAGGACGTTGGCGGGATTGGCGACCAGCGGCGTGAGGTCTACCGGGCCTTCACCGCCCCCGACCCAGGGACGGACTTCGGGGTGGTTGACGACCGCGTTGACCCGCTCCGCCGAGAACTCCCGGCAGACGGAAAGCTTCACGTGGAGCATAAATTACGCCGGGATGAATACGAAGGATGGCGAGCCGGTGTAGGTGATCGTCACGCGATCATTGTTGGCCATGTTGACGATGTTGCTGCCGAACGGCACCGTCACTCCACCTCGGGTAAACTCGCGATCCGAGATCGTCCCGCCATTGATGAAGAACGAGCCGGGACCGGATGCGGTGTAGGCGAACGGCGAGCCAGTCGCCGTGATGGTGGACGGAGCGGCTGGCTGGCTGGCAAATTGCTGGAAGAACGCGAGCCAAGGAAGCGCGAAGAACGTTCCGCCGGGCGCGATGACTGGCGCATAGGCACCGGGATAAGGAGCAGAAGCCATCAGGAAGCCGCCTCGCGAAAATTCACCCAAACCCCGGCAATTGCCACGTCAGCGTTGGCGGACCAACTCAGCTCAAAAATACGGTCGCGGGCCATGCCCAGCCGTTGCCATTGCGGCGACGTGATGTACTGGCCGCTCGCTCCCAAGGATTGTTCGACCTTGTTGCCGAACGTTACGCCAGCATCGTCGCTCCACCTTAGTGAGATCATGGGCGGCGTCGAGGTCGGCGTGGCCACGATGTAGCCGACCTGCGCTTTCGCCTGCATCTGCGAGTACATCACACGCTTACCCCCGCGGGTCAGGTGCGGGAGCGTCAGGATGCGCGGGATCGCCGTTCCGGCATCGGTGAAGATGGTCGAATCCAGCGAGTAGAGGCTGCCGTTCTGGTAATCGCCGACAAGGTTCATCCCGTAGGCAAAGGCGAAGCAGTTGGCGCGCCAGCGGTGGAGGACGCCGTTGTTGTCAATCGATGATCGGCGGTGCCACTGGCCGGTCGAGAGGTCATACGCCCACGTCACGTCCGCGCTCGGGAACGTCAGGACGTAGAAGGAATGCCCTTCAACCTGATGGCAAAAGCCAATGGCGTCCGAGATCGAAGAGTAGGTCTGGATGTCCTGCTCGATAGCGTTGGTCGAAATGCGGAGGATCGTGGTATCCTGCGCCCGGACAACGATGCCGTGCCCCTGCAAATCCTGCGAGAGCCAGAACAGCGACACGTCCTGCTGCGTCATGGAGTACGGCGCAGCGCAGCCGTGGTTGATGACCGCGCCCTGAATGCGCTGCCAGTAGAAATCGGCCGCTCCGCTCGGCGCCCACACCTCGGAGGTGAGCTGACCCACAAGCCACAATACGCCATGGATGGTCGGGCACGCTACGATCGGATCCGCGGTGCTGGATTTCGTTGCCACGTCCAGCGGGTCGAAGGCAGTCGCGACTTCATCGGCGCCATAGGCGAACCCCGATCCCGAACCGCCCAGGTTCGCGGCAGAGGCGGACAGCGTGTCGTTGAGGGTGTAGCCCGCACCGGGGTTGACGATGGTCACGGACGACACCGCGCCTGCCGTCACGACGATATTGGCCGTGGCGCCCGTCCCCGTCCCTCCGGTCAGTGGCACGTTGGAATAAGAGCCGGTGACGTATCCCGAACCCGGCGTCACGATGCTGCCAGCGAGAATGCGGCCCGTTGCGCCCGTCAGCATCTCGAACGTCACGTTCTCGAGGCTGATGTAGAACTGGTTCGTCCCCGGCTTGTTGAAGATGAAGAAGCCGTCCTGCTGCGAAACCCACTGCGCCCCGACAAAGCTTGGATCGGTGATGGGCCCAAAATCGTCGGTCGTCATGTCGATGGCGTAGCCCGTTGCCGAGCCATCCACGATCACAATGACGAGGCCGTTGTCTGCGAACACGACGGGGGTTGCCGCGTCTGCAATCGTCCCCAGCAACGTGAACTGAAACGTGTTGGAGACGGCATAGACGTTGGGACCAACGACGGCATAGAGATTGCCATTGGTGGCCCGGTAGAGTTGTCGCATGCCTTCGATGCTCGGCGGGACGCCTTCGGCCAGCAGCCCTGGTGTCTGATAGTACGTCACGGGCGTCAGAGGCGCGCCGGTCGGCGGATTGGCCTCAGGATAGAGATTGACCGCCAGCATGCGCGAGCTGGCCTGTGTACTGCGGCCCTGATAGTTCCCGCCCTGCAGTGCAACGAGGGGCATCAGGAGCCCCATCCCCCGGCATTGTCGCTGTAGATATTATACCGAGGCGGATAGATCAATCCTCTCGGCATCGACATCCGCGGCACCTGCGCATTGACGGTGCGCATGGTTTCGAGCGCAGCCTTGGCGAGGCCGGGCACGACGGGGTTGATCGGCGAATTGTAGTTCGCCGCCAGCCGCAGCGCGAGGTTGTAGACCATCGCCTCGACATATTCGGGCGGCACGTTGATCTGGTCCGTCAGGCTCTCGACGGACTGCAAAATCTCCGAGAAGCCGATGAAGATTTCGAACTGCGAGGTGATGACGGGATAGACGAAGAAATTGCCCAGCGGATAGGCAGCGTCGAACCACGCCCATTGCGGGAAGGACGCCAGGCTCTTCAACTGGATCAGCGCATAGTCCTCACGCGACGGGAGGATTTGCAGCGGATAGTCAATCTGCTGAGGATTGGAGTTGATGACCTGGCGCGCGAAGGCGTAATTGATCTCTGCCGGCCGCGCACTCACGTTGAAGTCGCCGCCGGGGCCGATGCTGTAGGACTGTGCCCCGGTCGCCGAGAGCGACATTTCCTTGAGGCGATAGACGAGGTAGCGGCGGCGCTGCCATTGGCCCAGCATCATGTTGAGCATACGGCCGGCATCGTTCATGTCTTCGGCAGCCGCCGTCTGGCCAACACCGATGATGCCGGCGTTCCTCAATGCGAGGCTGATGAGATCGCCGAAGGTATCGAGCGCCAGTGCCGACATGTCAGTTCACCGAAACCGATGGGCGCTTGCCGCGAGGCTTGCCCTTGGGCCATCCGCCGCGTGCCTTGGTGCCTTCGGGCTGGGTCAGGGCGTTTTCGGTTTTGGACGCCAGTCTTTCCGTCACCTTCGGATCGAAGGCCGACCGGATGAGGGTGATCTGCTCTTCGGGAACGCCCGCCTCGCGCGCAGCCTCAAGGGCGCTCACGATGCCATCGCACCACGCCTTCTCAAGAGCATCGGCGTCGATTTGTTGCGCGGCGGTTGATGCGGTCACCTCAGTTTTCGGAGCTTCCGTCGCCCCCTGATCCTCTGCCGCCCAGCGGGCAAGGATGCTCGCCTCTTCTTCCGCAGTCTCAGCAATGACGGAGCCAACGCCGTCCGACCGACGATTGACCCAGCGGGGATATTCGCGTTCCGTCATGCGGCACTCCGAAAAAGAAAAGGCCCCGCGAAGGGGCGTTGCTTTATTTACTTGCGGTGAGGCGGCCGAACCAGATCGTAAGGATCGGTCCACTTGTATCGCAGTCGTGAAAACAAGGTCTGCCGAGAAAGACCATAAAGTTCCGCCGCCTCGGTTACACACATTGGTCCGGCCGGCGTCTCAATGATCGTCTCAGTGCGCCGATTTCTGGCCTGCTCTTTCGCGGTTACCCAGCGGCAGTTTTCAGGACTGTAATTGTCATTGTAATTTATCCGATCGATCGACAGACCGGGGGCCCATGTTGGCCCCATGTCCTCCCAGAACGCCTCAAAAGACGTGTTCCACCGCTCGCAGACAGAAATGCCGCGACCACCATAAATCCCGTACCCATCGTAGTTCGGGTTGTTGCACCGATTGCGCATATAGATCCACGACCGATAAGCAGGGTGACGACTAAGCGAATGCTTGGTGCTTCTGGCGGCGCGCTCTTCCCGAGACAGACATCCGCAACTAGTCGACTCGCCACGCTTCAGATCGCCGCCGAAGACCGATTTTTCAGTATGCGCCTCGCATTCACAACGACACCACCAGTACGCGGCGTTGCCTTTGGCATGCGAGAACCGCACGACGACCCACCGGCCAAACTTCTGGCCAGTCAAATCCTTCACTCGTTTCATGTCCATATGCAGGGCATCCTGTTGAACGCCCTGCATATTTACCTCAGGTGGGTCGTGTTTGTCTAGCTATATGACGTCCGCGACGATGCAGCCCCATTCGGGCCTGACCGCTAGGCCCCCGTATAGAATATCACAGCGGGTGACCTCCTGGTCGGTCCCGACCATGTACTGGGTCAGGATGCGGAGGCTGATGCCGTCGTACTGCGCCCGCGCCGCCTTCACATTGTCCGGCAGCGGGAGGTCGCCGGTGGCCATGGTGATGGCCTCGGGCACATAGGCGGCGTTCTTGCGGTAGGTCGTGCCGCCGCCGAAGATGTTGGTGACGGTGGCGTTCGCCAGCGGGATCGCCGCAACAGTCTGGTACTGGACCGGGCTGCCGTTGGTCGGCCCGATGATCGCGGGATAGACCGAGATCGAAGTGCCGCCGTTGTTCACCGCGCCCGTTACCACGAAGGTACGGAGTTCGCCGGTAGTCTGCTTGTTCACGCGGTTGACGGCGTTGACGCCGGCAATCGTGATGATGTCGCCGACATTGAGCGTGCCGGTGATGGCATTGACCGGGAGGCTATAGGGCGCAGCGGTCGAGAAGCCCGAAACCGTCGCGGTCGTCATCGTGCCGGTGGTGTGGTTGATGACGGTCTGGTCCATGAAGAAGTCGAACCCGAGGGCGTTCTTCATCTGCCCGGACTCGTACTGCTTGGAGATACGAGTGGCGGGGTTGAAGAGGCCGCTCAGGCTGTTGACCAGACGGGCTTCGGTGCGGGGGCTCTGGACGATCTTGCGCTTGTCGAGCCGAGCCGAGTTGTTCGACAGGATCGCGCCGGCATCCAGAACGGTGCCGCTGTTCGGGGACAGCAGAGTGCCGTTGGTATCGACGTTGAAGGCGATGTTGCAGAAGCCGCCAGTCGTCGCGGTCAGCGGAGCCGGCGGAGCCTGTCCAGGGCCCGACGGGATGGACACGAAGCCCTGATCCGTCACCGAGGCAATATCGAGCGCCACCTGACCAGCGAGGTTGTTCATCGCCGGCTCGAGGATGATGTCGTCGAAATCGTCGAGGCTGAGGGCCTGTTCGACCGTGGTGAACGAGATGTCCACGTGGGCCTGAGTGGCCATCGTGAGGACGGTCTGCTGTTCCGCAGTGTCCTGAATGCTCGCGGCCGGCCCCTTCGTGACGGTGTAGTCGTTGGGGAGGCGGATGCGGAGCTGGGAGCCGATCTTCTCGCCGGCTTTGCCGAAGTCGGCGTCGTACTGGCGATTGACGTTGCGGATCAGCTGGTTCGCGTTGAGGAAGAGCAAGACGGCCTCTCGGGTGATCTTGCTCGTAGTGAGAAGGGTATTGGCCATTGCGAAAACCTCGAGTGAGCCAAATTGCTTTCGAGGCACGGCAGGAGCCGTCCGCTGTTCAGACGGAGGGGTTGAGGCTCTATGCTGTGCCGGTGAGTTTTCGCTGCCCGTAAGCGAATGAAAGCGGGCTCAGTCTCGACGTGTCGTGTCGGCTTCGATGCGGCCCTCGTTAGCCGCATGGGATTGAACGAGGTCTAGGCTGCCCGAGAACCCGGAGCAGTTCGGGAAGAAGAGAGGGTTCAGGCGTAGCGCGCGGCGCGCTGTGCCTGCCGCTTGGCGAACCAGGCGGCATCGTCGTCATCGTCGCGCGGATCGCCCGACACGCGGGCAGTCCCTTCGACGGGGCGAATGGGAGCGGGCGCCCGCGAAAGCGGGTCGGCAGCCTTCTTCGGCGCGACCACGGACAACTTGGCGATCTCGACGGCGCGCTTTGCCGGCGTCATGTCGAGGATGGCCTGCGCCCGGTCGGGATCGCTGCCGAGATCGAACAGCACTTTCGCGGGGTCTTCGGTGGCGAGCACCAGATCCAATACGTCGCGGTTCATGATGCCGACCGACTGGAGATTGGACACGGCCTGCTGGAAATCGTCCTTGTAGGTCTCGACGCCCTTATTGAAGGTGGCGTTGCAGGCATCATCGAAGGCGCGCTGATCAGCCTGCGCACGCTCGCGAATGGCTCGCGTATCAGCTTCACGCTGCACGGCGGCATCGAACTCCTGCTGGGAGCGGAAACCGCCTTCCGGGGCGTTCGCATTCGCCGCAGCAGCATCATTGGCATTCGGGGCCGCTGGCTTGGTCGCGGCTGCCTTGAGGGCCGCATTCTCGGCTTCAAGCTCGGCGAGGCGCTTCTTGGCCTGACTCGCCTCGTAGCGGTTCTGCTTGGCGTTCCATTCGGCCTGCTTGAGCTTTTTCTGCTCAGGCGTCAGTTCCGGTTCGTCCGCTGCTGCGGCAGCGGCAGGAGCCGCATCATCGCCGGCTTCGGCATCGTCGGGGGCGTCCGGCGCCGGACCTGCCAGAGCTGGCGCGACATCCTTTGCCTGGACTGCAACGTTGGGTTCGTTCTTGGGCGCAAGTTCGCCCGCGTCGGGCTGCACACCCGTCGGTTCGTCTGCCATCAGGATATGTCCTTGGGTGAGTAAGCGGCGATACCGCGCCGTTCGGTTTTCGTCTTGGAGACCTTAGTCCCGCTTCATCTTCATCGACTTCGGCGCGACCGTGACCTTGATCGAGGCGAGGTCTTTCATCTTCTGCTGCCGGCAGTCGTCGATGTCCTGCATCAACTGCGGATCACGCCTGATTTCCTCCGCGCGCTGTAGCGTATCGAGGCCATCGCGGACCTTCCATTCGCGCTCGCGACGCATGACATCGGCGTTCATGTCGGCCTTGACGGGAGACTTGGGCTTATTCGGTCTCATCAATGAATTCCCAGCGCTCTCATGATCGCATGGAAGTCGTCTCTCGGCATCTCGTGGCGAATGACCTTCCCCGCCATCTCGTCGAGATGGCGGATCGCCCTCCGCAGAAGAGCCTGCGTGCTTCCGACTATAAGAAGTTGATCAATGTCATCCTGCGAAATCGGTCTCGTCTCGTCCGTTCGAACATCGTAAATGACAGGGGGTTCACCCGTGGAGGCACGAACAAGTGCCGCTTCGGTGATCTCAAACGCATTTTCGCGTTCCGCCTGAATATTCGTTCTTTTCTCGATATCCATCAGTTCAGCCTCATAATGGAGGGCGCAACCATGTCTTCGTCGCTCGGCAGTCCGCGTTCGGCGATCAGCGCGTCATAGATTTGCGTCTTCTCGCTCTCATCCCGGCCGGGCTCTGCGAGCAACACCGTCAGCGCCTTGCGCGCCAGCTTCACGAACTCAGGCCAGTGCGCATTGACAAAGGCCCTCTGGCTCTTCTCGCGGATGCGAAACTCCTCCGTCCGCTCGTAGCGGTTGTCGGAGAACACATCCTGGTTGTCGAAGAAGGCACCTGCAAACTCGCGGGCGGTGTTCTTCACCAGCGGATGAACGCGAGCAAAGCCACGACGGGTCAATTGCTGCTCACCCGAACACGGCCAGCACTGGACCGGCGCATGTGGTCGCGCGGGCTCATGTGGCGCTTCATCTTGCCGTCATCCTCATCGAGGACGCGGTTGGCTTTGGCGTCGATCTTTTCCTTGGCGGATTCGGAAAGCTTACCGGCCTTCTCCATCTGCGATGCGCGCGCCTTTGCATTGGCGGCATGGGCGCCATCATTCACCGGATAGCTCCGATCCGGACCGGCGAACTCGCGCTTCGGGAGTTTTTTGCGCTCCTTGGTCGATAGTTTTGCCATTGGGTAATCCCCCTTGCTGTGGTTGGGGCTGCTGAGGCGGCGCAGGATGCGCCCCAAACGCCTCCGGCATGCCGCCCTGCACCATCTGCGCAACGTTCTGAGCGATGAGCGGCTGAGCCTGCTCGGGCGTCACGATGGGCCCGGCATTGCCGATGGCCACCAGCCGCTTCGTCTCGGCGTCGAACGCCTTGATGTTCGTCTCGGCGTCCTTGTTCTTCAACTGCTCGCCCAACTGCTGTACCATCTGCGTGAGCTGCTGAATCTGCTGCTGCATCGCCTGATCCTGCGGTGGCGGACCATCGTTGAGCGCCTGCTGCGGCACCATGCGGCGAAGGCGCTTGGCAATCTCGTCGGCGCCGGGGAAGTCACCGTTGATGAACAGCAGATCCCCGATGATCGGCGCCAACTGCTTGTCCTGCGCGAGGATTTGCACGATGGCATTCCACGCTTCCTGCCGCTTGGTCGCGTAGTTCGGTCCGATGTCTGCCTCGACCGAGTAAATCCCCACGTTCGGGTTGAAGACGATGTTGGTCTCGCGCGCCGCGATATCATTCTGCTGCTGCACGGCTTGCTGCGCGGCAGGGTCGATCAGGATGTTCTTCATGATGCCGTCCTCGCCGCGAATGCGGAGAAGGCGTTTCGTGTCGTAGAACTTCGGGATCACGTCGATCAGCACACGGCCGATCTGGCGAATCATGATCGCCTGGTTGTCGATGAAATGGTACGTCGCGTTGTCGCCCTGCCGCTGGCGCTCTGCGATGGCCTTCCCGCTTTTGGCGTTCTCGTTCTCGCCCATCTGAGCCTGATACTGGCCCGAAGCCATCATCATCTCTTGCTCGGCGTTCTGCATGTTGCGCAGATAGGCTTCGGAGGCGCGCGGCGGGTCTTCGCGGCGCGGCGGTTGAAGAGGGCGCCCTTCATCATCGAACGCCTTGAACGGCAGATAGGCGAGGTTCTGGACGTTAGCGAGGCGGTAGAACTCTTCGTACCCTTCGATGGATTCCGCCGCCGCCACATAGGGCGTCTTCGTCTGGAGCGCGCCGAACTCGACTTCGGCCGAAGTCTCCATGTTGTAGATGCGCTGCGGGTCTTTGAGGTAGCGGACATGGCCTTTGCGGTCCATCTGCCCGTCGATCACCGTCTCTTCGCCCACCATCGGCATGATGGGAATGTACTGGCCGGGCCAATCGTACCGGTCGATGATCTTGTCACCGGCAATCTTCACGCACTTGACCGTGACGGCATCCGTCTCGCGCTCGCGAAAGTCGGCATCCGGGTTGGCCCTGAGGGCCTTGAGCACGCTCGGCTGCACATCGTCCTTGAAGCGGGACACGCGCTCGCCCGTCTCGGGATTGACCACGGACACCAGCGTCTTTCGGTCGTGCTTGCGGTACCAATATTCGGCCACCCGAACCGTATCTGCGGTGATCCAGCCCGAATAGGTCGTGAAGTCCGCCCCGAGCTGTGACGATGCGATCTCGTCCTTGAACTCAGGATGCAGACGGTTAAACTTCTCCCGGCTCATGTCGTCGAACACAAAGGCGAAGTCCATGTCGGACTTGTCGGCTTCCTTGGCGTTCGGGTCGATGTAGACCGTCAGCGGGTCCGGAATGCCCCGGATCAACAATTCTTGGTCGAAGCTGTCCGGCGCGATATAGTCGCTCACCACGCGGCAGGCGCCGTATCCACCGAAGACCGCGTTCTCCATGGCCTTGTCGTAGGCCTGTGGCGCCCGGCTGCGATACTCGATGTGCCGGATCACGTCCTCGAAGACTTCGGCCGCCTCATAGGTGGCTTCGTTCGAGGTCGGATTGACCTTGATGCCGGCCTTGTTCTGCTTGGCGTCGTTGATGATCTGCAGGCAGTGGATGCGGACCTTGTTAATGGTCAGCGTCGGCCGCTGTTGCAGCAGGCGATCCGTGAGGAGCTGGTTTGGCCATGCATACTGGTTGTCAGGATCGGCATGACCGAACTTCTGGTCCTCGACATAAAGGTCGCGCGAATAGGACTCCCAATCCTCGCACAGGGCAAAGTTGTGGTGGGCTTCGTCGATGAGCTTGTCATCGTCCGAAACCTCAACCTCTTCCGGATCGGCCATATATCTACCTGCCCATCCAGCCTTGCGCGTTGGTGTAGGTGCGCATCGTCATCGGCGGCTTGAGTTTCGCCTTCTCGGTCGCCGTCAAGGACGGGAACAGGTCAGAAATTGCCCACACCATGGCATCGGCTCGGTCAGGCGAACGGTCGCCCGTGTAGCCGGCAGACGAGAACGCCAGCAGTTGATCCTCGAGCCGAGGGAAGCGGCCGTAGTGGCGAACCTTGCCCTGCGCATAGAGCGTAGCGATCGGCTCGGCTCGGACATGCTTGCCCCGCGAGGCCCTCACTTCGCGGAACGGAATATGTGCGCCGCGCGCCCGGACCACTTCCTTGACCATCGCGCCGCCGTAGTTCGTCTCGGCAACGATGGCATCGGCGCCCCACCGCTCATATGCAGAGACCGCGATCGAGGCCCAGCCCGTGTCACCACCAGGGCCATGCCGCCCGCTCAGGTCTTCCAGCACGTAAGCAATGCCGTCTTCACCAACGCCGGCAACAATGATGCCGACTTCATCCGACCGCTTGTCTTCATCCCCGGATGAACCCGATGGATCAATCGCGACGACAATGCGCTTGAGATCGGGTCGCGTTTCCGCCCGATGCTGGTCCAGCAACTCTATCGTCCAAAGCGCGCCGTCGATTTCCTCGATGTACTCGCCTTCGAAGAAGCGCTTGCGCTGCTTGGTCGGCAGATTGCGGAGGCTGTCGAGAAACTCTTCCGACAGGTTGATGGCGTTTTCTTCCGGACTGATGAAGGCTCGCTGGAAATTATCTGGGTCGCTCAGCGCCACGCCGGAAATCGGGTCGACGTGCTTGCCGAACTCAAGGTTGGTCCAGTGGTTCGCACCGCCGGGGTTGAGGTCGTAGTAAGCCCGCTGCTTGAGCCCCTCCACCTGCTGGGCTAGACGCGTTCGTGCGACAACGACCGAACTGTAGGGTATCTGGCTGCACTCGTTGAGGTAGAGGGTGCTGTACTCCTGCCCCAAAATCTTCTCGACCCGGTCCTTGTCGTCCAAGCCGCCGATCCAGATTTGCGACTTGTTCGGCAGCTCGAAGAAGCCGTCCTGCCTGTGCTCCGTCAGCTTCACATCAGGAAAGCAGACGGACATAACCTTGGGCAGCGTATCGAGCGCGATTGACGACCGAGCGGCGTTGCCACGAAAGCGCAGGATGGCGTGTCGAGAGCCTTCGCCCTTCAAGCCGCGCACCACGACAGCGCGCGTCAGCAGGAATGTCTTGCCCGACCGAGCACCGCCAGCAAGCAATGTATGCCGCTGCGGCCCGGTGAGCAGCGACGTGGCCCGCAGTTGCCCTGGGTTGGGCTTATAGGTCTGCATCAGTGGACGAGATGATCACCTGTAGCGGCCCTCCGCCTGCCCCGCTGTGCTCGATCGCCGCCAGCTTGGGGTGGACATAGGGCGCGGCCTTCTCGGCCGCCCACATACGGTCCTTGGGGTCAGCGGTCTCGTTGCGGAGGACGGTCAGCATATAGTCCAGAGGGGTGAGACCTTCGGCCGTCGCACGGTCAGCGATCTCCCGCGTCTTGGTTGTGAGCGAGCCAACTTTGCGACCGGCCCCTTCCCGCTTACCGCCCCGAGGCATCTTTGATTACGCTTTGATTGTTTTCAGCGGGAATGCGCCAACCAGATGCGCGTGGCTTCTTTGGCGGCTGCGGTGTATTGTACGAAGCGACGAGGCTATCCGGCCATTCATCGCCACTGGACTTGTCTTCGTAGAAGACGCGGCCGTTTTGCGTCGAGCGAGAAGAGAGCGGATTTGGGTACGAAGACAGAAAGGCTTGGAACTCGTCTTGCGAAACCGGGCGAAGATCACGCACAGCAGACATCCACTCGCCATTCAGGGCCGGAAATAAACCCGGCATGAAGAAGCCGGATTTCGACATCCCCGGAGCGGCCGCGCCAGTCGGGCCAATCACGAGGTGACGGGAGTCGGCAGGGTGTGATGCTCTTCCCTTCGGCAAGAAGATGATCCGCCAAGGTCTCGACCATCGCCTCCAGCTTCTCAGGGCTTTCCGCAACAACATGCAGCTGTTCGTGCGGTCCAGAGTGATCCCGGTAAGGAACGCGCTCGCCGAGACGCTTTGCCAGATCATCTGCGAGGGATTGCACGTCCATCAGACGGTCTCGCCTGTTAGGCGCCGGATGGCAAAGTCACCCCACAGATGCAGCCGCTTGCGGCGGGGAGCGGGCGATTCCGTTGCGACGCAATAGTCACCTCGGCACATGATCACTCGGTCCTCAGCGCGCCGCACCGCGACTCCGGCCGGGAGAGCCCCAAAAGGATGCTGTTCCCAAAGTGGCGCCTAAAGTGAGCGCCGGAGCGCTGGCTGGCCCGCGTTTGACTGCCACGAACAGCATCGGCCGATACGATTTCGCCTATTCCCCGTTTGGCTCAGGAGCGTGCCAGCCCTTGAAGGGTCAGTAGACGAGGGCGACAGGCCCGACGTTCGCGGTGTAGGTCGTCGGCGGCGTGATGGCAGCCGATGTGCCGAACGTGCCCGTCGAAGAGCCGGTGAGCAGCGGCCACGGTGCGGAAGCGGGCGCGGGGAAGTTGTAGACCGCCGGCTTGGCCGTGGTGCCGTTGGACTGGACGACGATGAAGTACGTGCCAGCAGCGACGGTTACAGGCGCCGTGAAGGCAATCTGCTGCCACGCGCCGGCAGTACCGGCAGTCACGCCAGCCGTGTTCGACGTGGCGACGAGCGCGCCGGTCGAATCGTGCAACTCGACAAGCCAGTTGTCGGTGCCGCCGGTCGAACCGACTTCGACGTTGATGCCGGTGATGGTCATCGGCGTGCCGAAGGTGACGCTCGAGAAATACCGAGACCCGGCGACGGTCGTCTTGCTGGCGAAGTTGCCGTAGAACTGCGTCAGGGCAGCGAGAACAGTCGGCGATACCGCGCCGCTCTCGGGATTGATCCCCTGCCCGTTGTTGGTGTCGAGATAGAAAGCTTCCTGTCCCGTGAACTTGGAGACAGCAGGCATACCAGGAGTGAGCCAACCAGCCATTGGATTGGTCCTTTCGAAATGAAGATGTTGAGGGGTTAGGCGCTGAGGTTGCGGTACCACTTGCCCGCGACCGGGCAGGTGTAGATCGCGATCTTGCCGGCTGCCTGCGAAACGCCGGTGGCCGTCGCCACGTCGTTGATCGTGTCCGGCGACGTGCCGAAGACCTGCATGGCGTTACTCGCCGCATCGTTGATGACGATGATCGAGATGCCAGCGACAGAGGCGGGCAACTTCACACCGTCCGCCGCCGTAGCAACGGTAGCGACACGATTGATGCCAGCCGTGAGCAAGAGCGACGTTGACTGCGTACCGCTGGGAGTCGCGGTCAGCCCATCCGCCGTAGTGGACAGGATGGGAGAGACCTGAGTGCCGCCGTTGAAGACCTTGTTGATCCTCGCGAAGGCATTGGTCAGTGCTTCCCCTCGGAACAGGCGATAGCCCGACTGGAAGACTTCGGTGACGACATTAGCCATCGGGCTAATCTCCTTTCCTATGGCCTTTCAAAAGCGCATCTCGCCGGGGACAGCGGCCAACTTCCCCACGCGCGGTAGAACCTGGAAAGCCCAGTGGGCTACGTGTTGCTGATTACAGCGACCTTGAAACCGGCGTGGCCTGGCACAGCGAAGTATTCCGTCTGGCCGGCGGCCATCCGGGCGGTCGTCGCCGTAGCTGTCGGAGATGCTCCGAATTCGACGGAACAGATAGCATCGGCATGAAGTCGAACGTAGGATGTAGCGGTATTGAACGCGTTAGAGGCAGCCGACGAACCGCCAATCGCCACGGTCTGTTCGGCGATTGGCGGCTGCGACCCAAACGGCATAAACTGCTGCGAGCCCCATCCGCCAGCGGCCGCGCTGAGGGCCTTGAACTCCGTCACATAGAGCGTTGCCATGGCCGGCCTCTAACTTGTCGCTATCTTGATTGTCACGTGCTGGACCGCGATCTGCGTCGAAGCGAGCGTGACGGTGTTGACCAGCGTATAGGTCTGGTTAAGAACGCCCTGCGCCAGCTTGATCGTGGCTACCTTGGCGGTGAAGCTGTCGTCGACACTGACCAGCGACGAGTCCGAAATCGTCCACGACGAATCGGTGATCGTGTCGGTATTCAAGAACCGCGACCAATCGAGCGCGTAGTTGAGCGAGGCGCCGGGATCTTTCGATGGCCAGGATAGCGGCATCTAGGGCTCCAGCTTAGCCAGTGGCTCAAGGATCAAAACGCTGTAGGGATCGACCGCAAGCACGCGATTGCCGAACAAGACAGCCGCGCTGCGGTCATCTTCCGGCACGCCCTCGGTCCGATCCTCGTAGGCAATCGCCAGAGTGCGGTTTTGCGCCGGGACGTAGACCGTGCGGGCCGGTGGCGCCGGTTGAAGCGGCGCGATGAACTTCGCGACCGCGGCGCCGACGAAGCTGAAAACCGACTCGGCGAACGCACTACCGACCCCGAAGAATGCCGAGGTGCCGGCACTCGTCAGGATCGCAACTGCAAGGCCAAGACCTACCGGCGAAAAGACGGCCGCCCCGGAAGCATTCAGGACGCCGACGGCGGTTGCCGTCCCTACCCCCGACAACACGCCGGCCCCCACCGACGCGAGAGTCGCTACTGCTGTCGAGACCCCTACGGCAGAGAAAGCGCCCGCTCCGATCGACGAGAGAAGCGCAGTCCTGAGGCCAGTCCCGAGCCACGTGACAGTCGCTGTACCAGCGGCGGCAAAGACGCCAATCGAAAATCCGACCCCTACAAACGCCGCGCTGCTCGCCCCCGCCGACACCAAAACGCTGCTGGCGGTCGATGAGCCAATTGCCGCAAGCGCGCCGGCTCCGGCGGCGCCAAGCACCGCAGTGACGACGGTTCCCGCCGAGGGGATGGCGCTGATCGGCGTCCCCGAAATCGAACCAAAGCCAAGCATTTAATCGGCTCCGACGATTATTCGCTCAGGAAGCGATCCCGCGCCTCAAACTGAACCCGGCGCAGCTCGTCGCCATCCGTGACGCCCCGGACCTGGGCCTTGATGACAGCGCCGCGCATCACATCCTGCAACTGCTTGGTGAGACGGCCGAACGGCCCCATGCGCCCGTGCGAGACCATTGTCGCCGTGGCTACGACAACTTTTCCCATCGTCAGGATTCCGTAATGGTCGAGCCCGTCCCCAGAACGGGCGTGATCCCGCTGCCGAGAACGATGTTGGGAGTGACGGGACCGCTGTAGAGGATGATACCCGCGCCACTCGCCAGCATGCCGATAGAGCCGTAAGTCGCCGTACCGGAACCGCCAGTCCCCGCCGGAAATGTGATCGCGGCGACCGGCGAAGTCGAGGCGGAGGTTGAAGCCGTCCAGCCGGCAGTGGTGCGCGCCACCGAAACGCGGGCGTAGCTGGTATAGGATACCTCGTTGGTGGACTGCGTGCCACCGACGCCCGGGTCAGCCGTGTGGAGTGCCGCATAAAGGACAGTCGCAGGCGAGCTCGCCGCGTTGTCGGCAATGTTCGCCCATGCCGTGGCATTGAAGACCAGTTTCAGGAGCGAATTGCTAGTCGCGGTCGACTTTCCCAAGCCAGCCTCCGGTCAGTCCAGACGAAGAATGGAGATGATTGTGATCACCACAACAACGATTGCAGCCACACCTATGATGAGGGTGACTGGAGACATTGATGGATGCTTTCGAAGAAGCTTTAGGCGCGCACTGTTTCGATCAACGGGGGCCGTCGATGCAGTCTTTGACGCCTATTGAAACGCGCCCAGACATCTCTCTTAGTCACGATGAGAGGTTCGCCGTAGTGGCAGTTCGCTACAACAAACTCGGCAGCGCTAGGCCACTTACCATCAAACGGCTTGTGGCGCAGCATACACGACGACCCCGGAATCAAAAGAGCCGCTGCGTTTCCGCGCGGCTCCGAACGTAGTTCGTCGACTAATTATCCTGACCGGTATCTGATTTGCCGGCAGCGGTCAAGGCTCGTTGTAGGTCGCCTCTGCGCCGATTTCCGGGAATATCTCTCGGATCCCCCCTTCAGGTTCATCGGGGTCGAGACCGATAGGTAGCCAAACCGTTCTGACGTACTCGAAACACCCGTGCGGATCACTGTCGTATCGGGTCATGATCGCTGTAATGGGGATATAGTTGGTCGGGCAGGAATGGTCATCATAGATATACCTGCCATGCTCATCGACCAATTCGGCGTCATCTGCGTTTCCGATGCCTTGAACCACGAAATAAACTGCCTCGCCGCTTCTCTTGAAAAGACGGAGAGGCGTTAAAGTCTTATACAGGGAAGAATGCAGCGGACTGTCACTATCGACATGGACTGATGGCGCGTTTATCATGCTGCCTCCTCCTTGAACACGCCCCTACCCTCAAGCCTATAGTGCCGGGCAAGAGCCGAAAGCGCATACCGAAGATCGCCAACGAGATTCATCACCTCATGGTCCTGCAGCACACAGACCGATAGCGCGCCGAAGAGGTTGGCCATGCCGCGCAACTCGTTCTGCTTCTCCTGCACGGCGCGCTTGGAGTCGCGGTAGTGCTCAACGCACCGATGGGCCCACGAGACGTTTTCTGGCACCAGTGCGCCGCTGCCACGGACGGCATTGAGATTGACCGCACCTGGTTGACGCGGAGACGCGCACACGATGGAATTGTTGTGGCATTCCTCGAGATAGATCACCGAGGCTTGGTACTGCGCTTCCGATAGCTCGCCAGTGAGCCGCAGGCGGCCGCAGAACGACCCCGCGAGTTGATCGCGTGACTTCCCCTTGGGGAGGCGGTGGACGCGCTCACGGGCAGCCAGCCCCACCGAAAGCGCATCCTGCTCGACAGCCTCGAAATGGGCGATGCCCCGCTCTCGTGCGATTTGTGTCTGCCGAGATAGGCGGCCGTTCAGTTCCCGGATGCCTTGCCGCCGATCCGATCGTTGCTTGCGTGATGCCAATTGCTAGATGCCCCTTAGAAAGCAGGGCGGCGCAGGGCCGCCCTTTGCCGAACTTCAAAGATCGGTGTGGATCATCCGTTCGATGCCGAACCCAGGCTCGTCCCAAAAGTCGATGATGAAGCGCCCTACTCCGCGTCCAATTTTATCATTGGCAATGACCGCCATCAGGAAGGGGTCCGGATATTCGATCATCGGCGCCAGCGCGTAGTCGCAGACGAAGAACGCTACATCGCCGGAAAACTCTTTTTCGATGCGAGCGACCTTGCGGACGGCGTGGAGCGGCACTGTCCGATCATAGGGCCGCGAGCTCTGCCCCTCCCAGCGATCATGAAAAACTGGCTCTTCGCTTGGCATCATCATGTTTCTGGTGCGCCAGGCCAGGAAATCGGCGCGCTGCTTGTCGGCCGTCACCAGAATAGGCCCTTGATAGTAGTCGCTCGCCGGTGTACTTGCGGGCTCTCCGTCCCATCGCCGACCCGACGCACGAGTTCCGAATAATACACCCGGGGCACGGTCCTTTTCGCGCAGCGGGCGCCATTCCCAGCCGGACTGTTCCTTGCTCTCCTTGGCCGCCTTGGCGTCCATGTACTTGATGACCTCGGAAAGCGAATAAACGGTCATGCCGGACGCGCGGAGATACCGCTTGAACCGCTCAACGTTGAGATCGGGCGAGGAGATACCTACGACAGCCGCAAGGGCCTCGTATTCCTCGAGCGCCGCGTCGCTCATGCCTTCGCCGACCTGTTCAGCTGGGATGGGTGAAGACACCGGCGCTTGCACCTTCGGCCGAACGGACTGAGCGGGGAAACTGGCCGCGCGCTCTGCGACCTGTACTTCCGACCTGTCAGCGCGTCCCGTCCACTTGCTGCTGTCAAAAAATGCCATGTTCTCTCTCCTATCGGACGGTGAATTTGAACCAGAAAATCGCGCTCCACGCCGCCTGAACGGCGACACCTGCCGTCGCGTGAAACACCGCCATGGCAACGTTCCCGACGCTCGCCTCCATGGCTACGAAGCCTACTTCCATCAACATTGCAGCCGGGCAGAAGACGCGACCGCCCAATGCCCAGTAGTTCCGGCGTCGGCGCGGAACCTCGTACGGATACCAGTGCTGGCTCACTTCCCGCTCCTCTGGTCTAAAGCTGACCTGCCTTTGATTGGATCGCCCATCAGTCGCCCAACGAGCGAGCGACGATCCGTCACCGGCTGCGGTCTGATGCGCTCCGCGAGCCGGTTCTCAACGGCGAGCCGCTTCTGGCTGCTATGGATGCGGCCGGTCTTG
>Ga0134125_10001500_pt1 | contig 28625 bp, 28 predicted proteins | sample KB31751_FD_96464 | JGI IMG/M metagenome (GOLD analysis project Ga0134125, IMG submission 96464) | Terrestrial soil microbial communities with excess Nitrogen fertilizer from Kellogg Biological Station, Michigan, USA - KB3-175-1 | ecosystem: Environmental > Terrestrial > Soil > Unclassified ... | reverse complement strand
CGGCATCGACGACATCAATAAGCATCCGGTCATCCACACTTGGTCCTACAAGCTCGCCGAGGCCGCCTGATATGATTCAAACCACGAAAACGCTGACCTAGTCAGCAATGCTGATCGATCTGTGGACTGTACGGAGTGGATATGACATCGCATCAATACTCCCACCGGAATCGATGAGCGTTTTGGTGAGTAGATCTTCAGACCGATGGGGTTGAGCTGTCTCACTAAGCGCTTAGGACGCGCGGTATTTGCGAATGACATCCGCGCGCGGCTCAAAGCCGAGACCTGGGCCTTGAGGGACCGCCATCACGCCGTTCTTCGGAATGATGGCATCGCCGTAGAGCTGTTCTTCGAGGTCGAAATAACGCCACTCCACCATTGCACCGGCACCACCAAGGGCCGCGTTTGCATGTATTGCGGCAAGAAGACCCGGGCCGTCGTAAAAGGTATGAATCCTGACAGTGGTGTTGTTGGCGTTCGCCATCGCGGACACCTTGCTCAGTTCTGTCAGTCCACCCATTTTGGCAGGGCTGGGCTGAATGAAATCGACCGCCTTCGCTTCGAGAAGATGCTGGAAATCCATTACCGTCGAGGCATTCTCGCCCGCGGCGATCGGAATGCCTCCTTCCGCCCGGACCCGAGCAAGCCCTGAATAATTCTCCGGCGGCCAGACGGGCTCTTCGAGCCATCGCAGATTGAGCGGGCGGAGCTGCTTCGCCATGTCGAGTGCTTCGCGCACGGACCACGGGCAATTGACGTCCAGCATGATCTCCACGTCATCGCCGGCGGCCTCGCGAGCGGCACGTACACAGTTGACGTCGATCTCGTGCAACTTCAGATGACGATAGCCGCTCTTGAGTGCGCGCACGACGTTCTTCGCGACGAATTCCGGGTCGTTGTATCGGGCGAGACTGGCGTAGCTTGGAAGCGAAACCACGTCGCTGCCGCCCAGGAGTTGGTAGACGGGCTGCTTTGCAACCTTTCCGGCAATATCCCACAGCGCGATGTCGATGGCGGAGAGGCCGTGAATCAGCGCGCCGCTTCGTCCAAACACATGGAATTTTTTCTGCAGATCGAGCGACAGCTTGCCGGGCTGCGTTGTGTCCCGACCAATGCATTCGGGGGCAAGGATGGAATCGATGGCGACCTTGACTGCAGGAACTGCCACAAAGCCGAACGCTTCGCCCCAGCCGACAACGCCGGTGTCGGTCGTGACCGAGACGATCAACGAATCGGCGGTTTGCAGACCGGCCTTACCCCAGACTGCTGCGCCTGACGGCCCACCGGTCGTGAAGGGAATCCGCAACGGTATAGATTCGATTTTGGCGATTTTCATGGTGTTCTCCCCATGCTTGCGATTGAGGCCGGATAATTTACTACAGCGGAAGCAAACCGCTGTCACAGTCGTCGTCTCAAGCGGAAAAGAAGCTGGTTTCCAAGGGGCTCAGTTCGGCAGGACCTTACGGCAAGCCTCTCGCCTCAATCTCTTCGACTAGCTCGCGCATTTGGTTGGCCAGAGCTTTGTCGCCGGCATCGAGCCCGAATACCGAGGCTGGACTGACGCGACCGGCGAGGAGGGCAGTGCGCGGGCAATGTCCTGCGCCGCAGAGGCGCTTCTTCAAATCCTCGGCTTGTGCAACCAAAACGGGGGAGTCGAGGGTCGACCACGCGAGCAGGATGGGCTCCTCGACCTTGAAGATGCCGGGGAACGCCGATCGTGCCTTATACAAGCTCGTGTCCGCGCCGAGATAGGCTCGCTCACCCTCATCAGGGTCGGGCCCTGGACTATAGATCCCCGATAGCAGCACCGCTCCCGCGATATCGGAATCGGATACCTGCAATTCCTTGTGCGCGAGGAGGGTTGCGACGTGAAAGGCTCCAACAGAATAACCGATGACCACAATCGCGTGGGGATCGCCGCCGAACAGATCGATGTTCTCGCGCACCCAGGAGGTCGCGGCTGCGACATCCTGCGCGCCCGCAGGCCAACGATGAGTTGGCGCCCGTCGGTAGCTGATGGAGACGCCAACCATGCCGTTGCGCGCGGATAGGCAGATCGCCTTTTGCCGCATCCTCCAATCGACCGATGTGCCCTCGTTCGTGAAACTCTCTCCGGCCACGAACAGCAGGACCGGGCGTGGCGCCGAAGAAGTCTGGGAACTGGTCGCGACGTCCAGCACGTTCTGCTCGTTGTCGGTATATTTCAAGCCCCGCCACAGCGAAAGATTTGAGCAGACCTGATCGTAGAGGGTGGAAGGTTCGGTATCATCCAGATCCAGTCCGACCTTCATCAAACCAAACGCGAAAGACGGCAATCGGAGCATGATGCCGTGCGCCGAGGTCGCAGCGATCGTTAACAGAAGACAGCTGGCAAGAATTTTTATCATTGAAAGGGCGCCCTAAGTTGTGCTTGGCCGACCTACTTGCGAGTAGCCCCTTCGCATCAGCCCCCTTTACCGAAAGCGAGAGTAGCGCGTGGGCTGACCTCCTACAACTCCGGTGCGATTGCCGAGCGGTCCCGGACCTGCTTCAACCTTGGAAAGGAGGCCAGCGCCACGTCCCGTCTTTGCCAAAGGCGAGGTCAATTTCATCGTCAAGCCGGCCGCGAGTTGGCGGACGATTTTGATGCCGTCTCCCGGCCGAACGATATCAGAGCTTCCGCCGTCATCCGTACCCGGCATTCCGCCTGGGATCCGCGCCTCGTCAATTCGACGCAGATCGTGCCACCGTTCTCACCGAACGCGTGCCTGTATGAGTTCGTTATCAGTTCGGACACAATCATTCCAAGCCACCGGCATTGTAAAGCGTATAATCGAATCGGGTGCTCGCTAAGGAGTTTCAACATGAAGGACAGCGTTACCAACGCTGAGTCACATACAGAGCCGGAGAATCCGCGTCGTCACAACGTCGGAACCTGGACGCTCTTCACCGCGCTGATGCTGCTCCTGATAGCCTCCGGCGTTGTCGGCTATGTCGGTTGGACGATCTCAGATAATGACGTTCCGACTTCGGGTTACGTCGCCATGGCTCTGGGCGTCATTTTCTCCTTGGTCGTTGGCATCGGTTTGATGGCTCTTATTTTTTACAGCAGCCGGGCGGGATATGATGAACCGGCGGTGCTGATCGAAGAGCCGGATCTTGATCAAGATGAGGCTTCCAATCGAGATGAGACTCGAGAGAGTTCAAATAAGCCGTGAAAGCAAGCACCCAGCGGGTGCGTCCTTGTTCTGTACCATATCTCGTCGAAACTAAGTGGCGTGCGTCTTGCCCACGGATGGCGTAGGATAGTCGCTGACAAGATCATGATCAGGGTTCGGCGATCGGGAGTCTAGGGACGGCCCTCATCATGTTAGGAATGGGCGAGATTCAAATCCGGCGTGCGCAGTCCGCGGGGGACGGGATCGTGTGCCGGGAGCCAATGTCGAGGACCTTCAAAGCCGATTGAGGCGCGGCGTCTCGGATCCAGCGACGACATGGTGCCTGCCGGCGATCGCTGTCCCGATCGGTAGGTCGGACACGGGTCTGCCCATTGGCATACAGGTCATCGGACCCTATTTCGAAGATCGCACGACAATTGCCTTCGCTGGGCCTATTGAACGAGAGTTTGGCGGTTTCGTTCCGCCGCCTCTTTGAGCATCAGTGCCGATCCAACGGCAGAGGCTACATCCAGATTCTGGAGGAGCAACACTAGCAAAGGAGACGTCACATGATCCGTAAGGCAAAGGCAGTTTGGCAAGGTACCGGTCGCGCCGGCAGCGGCCATCTGACAGCCGCTTCCGGTGTCCTCGACGAGACGCCGTATTCCTTCAAGACGCGCTTTGAAAGCGAGAAGGGCACGAATCCTGAAGAGCTGATCGCAGCGGCCCATGCCGGCTGCTTCACCATGGCGCTGGCCTTTGGCCTGCAGGGCGCCGGCTTTACGCCGACGGAACTAGCGACCGAAGCGGCGGTGACGCTGGAGCCGGAGGGGCAAGGATTCCGCATCAGCCGTTCCGCGCTGACCTTGCGCGCCAAGGTGCCCAACCTCGACGAAGCGGCGTTCGCCCGCTTTGCCGGCGAGGCCGAAAAGAACTGTCCTGTCTCAAAAGTCCTCAACGCCACAATCACGCTGGATGCCAAGTTGGTCCAGTGATCGCGGACGGCTCGCTTCGACGCCCTCATCTCAGGGAGAACCAAAATGCCTCGGCCGCATCAGCCAGATGAGTCGACCTTCAGGGCGATCCTGCCGAAAGAGATCGACTGGCAACCGTTCCCGGCGTTTCCGCCGGCGGCGCGTCTGGCCGTCCTGGTCGTTCATCCCTCCGAGGCCGGTCCTTACGTGCTGAGGGTGAAGGTGCCCGGCGGCACCAGGCTAATGCCTCACAAGCACCCGGAGGATCGCATCTACACGGTCATGTCGGACGTGTTCTATATCGGATTCGGCGAGGAGTTCGATGGTGAGAAGGTAAAGGCCTATCCGCCGGGCTGCGTCATCGTCCTGCCGGGAGAGACCTGGCACTGCCATTGGGCGAAAGCCGGCGAATATGTCACGCAGGTCACGGCGATCGGCCCGCTCGGCCTCGAGTATGGAAAAATCTATCAGCGTCCCTTCGGCGGTCAGACCATCGGCTATGGCAAGCAGATGGCGCAGCGCACCTGTGCGGCGACCGACCGCGCCGGCCATGCCATCCTGCACACGCTCTATCAGCAGTGCCTGAAGCACGGCACCGAGTTCTACGTCGAGTATTTCGCGCTCGATCTCCTGATGGATGATGATGGCGGTTGTCGGGGCTTGCTGGCCTGGAACCTGGACGACGGCACGCTGCATCGCTTCCGTGCCCACCGCACGGTGCTCGCGACAGGAGGCTATGGCCGCGTCTATTTCTCGTGTACCGCAGCACATACCTGCACCGGCGACGGCAACGCCATGGTGCTGCGCGCGGGGTTACCGCTCGAGGACATGGAGTTCACGCAGTTCATCCGACCGGCATCTATGGCTCGGGCTGCCTGATCACCGAAGGTTGCGCGCGGTGACGGCGGCTACTTCACCAATTCGGAAGGCGAACGCTTCATGGAGCGGTATGCGCCCAGCGCCAAGGATCTCGCCGGCCGCGACGTCGTCTGCCGTGCGATGACCATCGAGATCAATGAGGGGCGCGGCTGCGGTCCGCGCAAGGATTATATCGAGTTGCACCTCGAGCATCTCGGCGCCGCCATTCTGCATGAGCGCCCGCCTGGGATCAGCGAAACCGCCAGGATTTTTGCCGGCGTCGACGTGACGCGCCAGCCGATCCCGGTGCTGCCGACGGTGCATTACAACATGGGCGGCGTGCCTACGAATTTGCATAGCGAAGCCATCACCAAGCGCGACGGCAACCCGGATGCGGTCGTCCCCGGATTGATGGCGATTGGCGAAGCGGCCTGCGTTTCGGTACATGGCGCCAGCCGGCTTGGGTCCAATTCGCTGCTGGATATCATCGTGTTCGGGCGCGCTGCCGCGCACCGGGTGACCGAAACCCTGCGCCCCTGCGAGGATCACGCGCCGGCTCCTGAAACTGCCACGGAACGCGCGATCGCTCGCCTCGACCGGATCAGATTTTCAAAGGACAAAACCGGAGCGGGCGAGATTCGGCTGGCCATGCAGCGGACCATGCAACGTCATTGCGCCGTATTTCGCACCGGTTCGCTGCTGGAGGAGGGCGCGCGCAAGCTCGACGACGTCATCGCGATGATGGGCGACGGTCTTGGCGTCGCCGACCATTCGATGGTGTTCAACACCGATCTCAGCGAGACGCTCGAGCTCGACAACATGCTGGCGCAAGCGAGCGTCAGCATCCGTTCGGCAATTGGCCGGGCCGAAAGCCGCGGCGCTCATGCGTGGGAAGACTTCCCCAAGCGGGACGATCAGAACTGGCTCAAGCAGACGCTGTCCTGGCTCGACGACGATGGCCGCGTGCGGCTCGACTGCGGGCCTGTCATTTGCAGCCGCCGACGAACGAGGTAACGTCGATTCTGCTGAAGGAACGCGTGTACTGATGCCCTTCGCCAGGCGATTGATCCGGGATTCACCCGCACGCCCGACGCCGAGGGTGATGTTGCCGACGCAGGACTAGGCCATTACTCCGAGACGGCGATCACACGATGATCAGCGGGTATCGCTAGGGCAGCTGGTATACGCGCCTCGGATTGGACGGTCTTCGCGATGCGGATCACCCGATCGGCCCCGGCCGAGATGTCTGGCCTGTGGGCGACGCTCACGCGCGTCATTCGAAGCTGGTTTAGGCTCTCATTGATGCGACGCTCGTTGTCCACGTCCAGGTGCGCGGTGCCCTCGTCCAGAACGAGGATCCGCGGCTCGCGATACAGCGCGCGCGCCAGAAGAACGCGCTGTTTCTGCCCGGCCGAGAGTGAACTGCCCATATCGCCGACACGGCTGTTGTAGGTCATGGTCATCGCCATGATCTCCTCGTGGATGCTCGCAAGCTGGGCACAGGCAATCATCCTCTGCTGATCGAACTCCGGATCGAAAAAGCAGATGTTGTCTGCGATCGAGCCGGACAGGAGCTGGTCCTCCTGCATGACCGCCCCGACTTGCTCCCGGTAGCTTCGCGGGCCGATCACGGAGAGCGGGATGCCGTCGATCAGAAGCTCTCCCACGGTCGGTTCGAGCAGGCCGAGCATGATCTTCATAAGCGTGGTTTTGCCGCCCCCCGACGGTCCCATGATGGTGATGAACTCGCCGGGCTCAATCGTAATGTTGATATCCTCGAGGACGAACGGCTCCGTGTCGGCGTAGCGGAAAGAAACGTTACGAAGCTCAATGTGGCCCCGTATCTGCCGCGTGTAAGCGAGGGCTTGGTCGTGCCCGCGCTCGAGTGGGGTCAGTGCGATGTCCGCCAGACGTTCGAGGTGGAGCTGGAGGATCTGAAAATCGAGCGCCTTCTCAATCAGTTGGACAGCCTTTTCAATGAAATGCTGTTTGTAGCTCATAAACGCAAAGATCATGCCGACGGTGAGTGCGTTGCTGAGCGCGAGCGTCGCAGCCAGATAGACCGTGATGATGTTTTCAAGGCCAAAGATCGCGTCGTTGAGGGTGGTGAACACGATCTTCGCCCGGCCCAAGCGGACGTTCGTGCTCACCACCTCGCTGTAGCGGTTGAGCCACTGGCCTTCGCGCTCACTCTCGCGGTTGAGGAGCTTGAGGCTCTGGATGGCTCGGATGCTCTCGATAAAGGTGGAACTCTCCTGAGCTTGAGCCTGGATCATTGCTTCGGTGCGCCGCCAGAGAACACGGTAAAGAGCGAGTCGTACGCCGGCATAAAGCACCGTCGCGGCGAGCACGACGAGGGCTAGCTGCGTGCTGTAGACGAAAATCATTGCAAGCGTGATCACTGCCATGAACCCGTCCAGAACAGCCGCAATCATGCCTTCTGCAAGAAGGTTGCGGATAGGCTGAAGCGACGTGAAGCGCGAGAGCAGGTCGCCGATGTGCCGCTTCTCGAAGAAGGACATTGGCAACCGCATGAGGTGCCGGAACAGGCGTGCGCCTAACTGGAATTGCAGAACATTTTGGACAATTAAAAGGACGAGGGACCGGACCGCCGTTGTGGCGGTCTTCAAGATCATCAGAAGACCAAAGCCGAGAGCAAGTACGATCAGCAGATTGACGTCACCGCGCGCAATCACCTCGTCGACCGTGAGCTGTAGGTACAAGGGGGCGGCGAGAATCAGCAGTTGCAGCACGATCGACAGCACCAGGATTTGAATGAGCGCGTGCCCGCTGCCGCTCAGCTGGCCCAAGAAAGCCGAAAGCGGTAGCCGCGCCCGCTCATCCTGAATGATGAAACTTTCCGAAGGCGCAAGCTCGAGAGCGACACCCGTCAGATGTTTCGATGCCTCAGATAGCGGGTAAAATTTCTCGCCCGCTGCAGGGTCATGCACGACAATGCCTTTGCGGGTGACCGCCTTCAGAACCAGGAAGTGGTTCATGTCCCAGTGAAGAATGGCAGGCAGCCGGAGCTGGCGCAGGTGCCGCAACTCGTATCGGAGCGGCCGAGCGAGAAGGTGGAGATGGCTCGCGAGCTGGATGAGAACGCGCAGGCTGATGCCGTTGAGCGAGGGCGGATAGCGGCGCCTCAAGGTATTCATGTCGATGCGATGGCCGTGGTAGGATGCGACCATAGCCAGGCAGGCGAGGCCGCACTCCGCGGCCTCCGCATGCCGCATGAGAGGTAAATGGCCCCGAGCAGTAAAATTAAGAAGACTCATTACATCCGCACGCCACGGAGTGAATTTGTCAGCCAACTCATCAGCGAGCGTTTCTCGAGAATGACGTCGGCTTTGAGAAGCATGTCCGGCTGCAGAGCCACTCGCGTGCCATAAGCGTCGATGTCGGGCCGATCGAGCCTCACGGTGACTCGGTAGGCGGGCTCGTTGAGCTTGATCGGGCCGCTGGCGTCTGAGCTGTTAAGGATGGTTTGCGAGACCTTAACGACGCTCCCGTGGTACGTGCCGAAATGTTGATAGGGAAAGGCCTCGTAAAGGATTCGCACGGTCTGCCCGGGTTTCACAAACCCGATTGCCCTCGCGGGCAGGAAAAGCACGGCCTGCAACACCGAATCCTCGGGGATGATCTCAAGCTGGAGGCGCTGTGGATCGGCATTCTGACCGACCGTCGCCTGGAGGGTCGAGATGCGCCCGTTTGTCGGTGCTCTGATCACGTAGGCGCGGCGAATGGTGACCTGGGCGATGCGCTGCTCCACGTATGCGAGATCGTTGCGGAGCGCTTGCACCTTTTCCGCCATCACAGTCGGCAACTGCTGAAGCGAAGACCGCGTCTCGGTGAGTTGGTTCTTCCGCTCGGCAAGCTGTTGATTGAGAGCGCTGATCGCCTGCTTGTGCTCTAGAACCTGAACTTCGCGCCGCCTGAAATCCACCGCGCTCATGAACCCTTTCGATTTCAGCTGAGCGGCCGCGTCGAAGTCACTGCCCACCACCTTGAGGCGCTCCGTTTGGAGTTGGATTTGACTCTGAAGCTCAGAAATTTCCGCTCCAAGGCCGTGAACGAGCGCCCTCAAGCGCTCTCGTTCGGACCCCGTGCGCTCCTCCTCTCTATTGATGTTTTCCGCGATGAAGGCTTTTTGCGACCGCAGCGTGTTGAGCATGCTAGCGTTCACGTCATTGCCGTCTGCCGCAATCTGATCAGTCTCGATCGTGAGAAGGGGCTGGCCTTCGCGAACCGTACTACCCTCCTCGACGTGAACGGCTTTGATCGTCCCTCGCTCCGGGACGAAGATTTTAGCCGTGCCTGTGGTGGGTGTGAGATAGCCGACAGCTACCTCTTTACGGGAGTACTGCGCGACGAACAGAAAGAGAATAATGACGGTGGCTGAAGTCGCTAGGAACCATACGACAACCTTGGTTGATAGCGGCTGCAGCGATGCTACATCACCCCACAGCCGATTGTGCTGCTGGAACTGGATCGCCTCATCGCGAAACAACGGGTGCTGTAACGTGGTCATGGATTGCTCCGAAACGATTGCTCCGAAACCCATGCCGGGACCATGTAGGTCCGGACCCACATGGTGGCGGTGCATATGTCCGGTCATCCCGTTCAAATCGCCATCGATAAACCCGCGGTCTTCCCAAAAATCTACACGACAGGTGCCCTCATCGAATCGGCAAGCTCAGGCGCTTCAAACGCATTGCACTACGACGCGAGAAAACCGGGCAGGCTCCTTCGTGGCTCTCGCATTCGGCTTCATCTTGTTCAAATCAGTCCACACGGCCTAACTAACAACGAATACAGCGCGAGGTACTGTAAGAAACGGATCGTGCAACATAGCCGTTGTCGAACAAATCGATCTCATCAGAAAAACGCGTGCCCCCGGGGAGGGCCGCCTTCGGGCGGCCCTCCCTCAGGTCAAACCGCCGTTTGCAGCGCCTAAGAGACTACGGCGGCGGCCGCCAGTTCCAGGAAGTTATTCGCACCAGTCACCGTAAAATTTGCAGCGATGGCGGCGGCAGCGGTCGTATTTGTAGTGGCCAGCGTAAAGGCTCCGCCATGGCTGGTCAGAGACGATCCTGCGCCACTTTGCGCAATCGCAACTATTTCCGCTGTTCCGACCCCGCCTACGACTTCGTCCGTCTCGGCGGAACTCAATTCACGCATCATCATGTCGCTGTTTTCATATCTCATGGTTCGACCTCCACTGAGATGCCGGAAAGAAGCATCCGGCGCATGTTTGCAACGCCTAAGAGACTATGGCGACAGCTTCCATTGCGATTACGTTGTTCGCACCAGTCGCCGCAAAATTCGCAGAGATGGCGGCGAGAGCGCTCGTATTGGTAGTGGCCAGCGTAAAGGCACCGTTACTGCTAGTCAGAGTCGATCCTGCGCCACTTTGCGTAATCGCGACTACTTCCGCTGTTCCGACCCCGCCTACGACTTCGTCCGTCTCGGCGGAACTCAATTCACGGATCATCATGTCGTTGTCACGAAGCTCAAACGTGCCTGTTTCATGTCTCATGGTTGATCTCCCGGATTGAGATTTACAACTTGAGGTTCCGGAAAGCCTCCGGCGCTTGAGGTGCCGGAATGCATCCGGCGCTTGAGGTGCTGCGCTTGAGGTGCCACAGCTTGAGGCGCTGCAGCTTGAGGTGCTGCAGCCCGAGTGCTGCAGCTTGAGGTGCTGCAGCTTGAGGTGCTGCGCTTGAGGTGCCGGAACGCATCCGGCGGTTGCGGTGTCGGGACGGCATCCGCTCTGAGATCATACGTCCATGCGAACCGTTCGGCAAGCATACTTGCCGAACAATAAGATCACCGCACCGTGAAATTTGTCGACGGCAGAGTGTTCGCATGCGAACACTCTAAAATCTTGGACTTGCCGCTATCCTTCAGCCGCTCCGGCCAATTCCACGCGCGTGACTGGCCTCACATTAGAGGGATGCGTCGGATCGCATAAAAGCCAGTTTCACCACTGTCGTCTGTGAAAAAGCGCTTGAGATGCGCGAATCGCATCTCGGTCTTCTTGCAGAGCCGCCGCGATACCGGTCCTTCCCAAGATCGCGCGATCTCGCGCGCCATATCACGCGCGCCTTCATAGATCGATCGGGGCACATATCGCGCCGGCTCCTTTGGACAGCACCGGGACTTTAGATGGCAAGCTTGGCAATCATACTTGCTCGCCCGGTAGCGGGTGTTGCACCATCGATCAATGAGCCGGTGGTCGTCAGCAACTTGCCGCCGGGGCAGACGTAGACGTCGCTGGCATGGTCGTAGGTGAAGTCGTCGCGTGAGAAGGTACCATGCTGGCGCCCTGACTTGTCGAACACCGTTACAAGGAACTCGCTCGCCGACTACTTCGTTTCTGTGCTCCAACGCAAAGCGCAGCCTCTGACCGCCAATGCCGGGCGACCGGACCGGTTCAATCAGTGTTGCTGACGTGGTCGCTTCGATTGTCCTGACAGTTTTCGCTGATGTAGCACCTGCCGATAGTTCATCTGGTGTTCACCAACTTGAAGACCTGGTTGATCGGCACCCACCACGGCGAGCCTGCAACACCTGCAAGCCTACCTCAATGAATTTACCTTCCGGTTTAATAGGCGATTCCATCCGTTCAACGCCTTCCGCTCTCGCTGGCGAAGCGACCGCGCCGACTTACGAAGCGCTTTATTCCGGCGAATGGTGGCATCCTACTGTCGCGACGATGGGTGAAAACCGAGCCTCGGCTCGTGGCATCGGCTCGTCTTGTCCAGAGGCGCGCCGTTCCAGCGGTGTGCGGGCGAAAGCCGTTCCCGTCGGCTTACGCCCGCGATAGATCAACTCATCGTCGGCATCATGAACTCGGCCCCGGACCGGATGCCCGTGGGCCATCGCGTCGTGATCGTCTTGAGCTTGGTGTAGAATCGCACTCCCTCAGGGCCGTGCATGTGATGATCGCCGAACAATGAGGCCTTCCAACCTCCGAAGGAATGAAATGCCATCGGCACCGGAATAGGAACATTGATGCCGACCATGCCGACTTGGATCTTGTACGCGAATTCGCGGGCTGCATCACCGTCCCGAGTGAAGATTGCAGTCCCGTTGCCGAACTCGTGCGTGTTGATCATCTCAACGGCAGCATCGTACGACTTGGCGCGAGCCACGGCGAGCACCGGTCCAAAGATCTCCTCGCGATAGATCTTCATGTCGGTCGTCACGCGGTCGAACAGCGTTCCGCCGATGAAATATCCCTTCTCATAACCCTGAAGTCGGAAGTCGCGGCCGTCCACGACCAGATCTGCGCCCTCGGCTACGCCGGTGTCTATGTAGTCTCGAATCTTATCGAGATGCTGCTTCGTTACGAGAGGGCCCATCTCGGCCTCCGGATCCAAGCCCGGGCCGATGTTGAGGCCGCGGACCTTCGGCGCCAGCTTTTCGATCAGTGCTTCCGCCGTCTTCTCGCCGATCGGGACTGCTACTGAGATCGCCATGCAGCGCTCGCCATCGGATCCGTACGCGGCTCCCATCAACGCGTCGACTGCCTGGTCCATGTCCGCGTCCGGCATTACGATCATGTGATTCTTCGCGCCGCCGAGTGCCTGGCATCGCTTGCCGTGGTGCGTCGCGGTCTCGTAGATGTAGCGCGCGATAGGCGTCGAGCCGACGAAGCTCACCGCCACGACATCGGGGTCTGTCAAGATCGCATCAACCGCTTCCTTGTCGCCCTGTACGACGTTGAAAACGCCATCGGGCAAACCCGCCTCCTTGAGCCATTGGGCGAGAACGAGCGAAGCGGATGGGTCGCGCTCCGACGGCTTTAGGACGAAGGTGTTGCCGCAGGCGAGCGCAACGGGAAACATCCACATCGGAACCATCGCGGGAAAATTGAACGGCGTGATTCCCGCGACGACGCCTAGAGCTTGGCGGAGGGAGTGACTGTCGACACGTGTTCCGACGTTTTCGGTGATCTCTCCCTTGAGAAGGTGAGGAGCGCCGATCGCGAACTCGACGACTTCCATGCCTCGCTGAATTTCCCCCTTCGCATCCGAAAGCACCTTGCCATGTTCGGCCGTAATGACATTGGCAAGTTCGTCGATCCTTTCTTCAAGGATCCGCAGAAAGCGGTTGAGAATACGGGCGCGGCGGAGCGGAGTCGTGCTCGCCCAAGCCGGAAAAGCCTTGCGGGCGGCGGCAACCGCGGCCTGGACGTCCCGCTTCGAGGCCAATGCAAGCGTGCCTGATTGTTCGCCGGTTGCAGGATTGTGAACGGGCGTTGTGCGATGGCTGCCGCTCGGGAGCAATCTGCCGTCGATGAAATTCTGAATGGTCGCGGACACGGTTCCTTCCTTCTTCAAGCGCTTGATCGGTTCTGTTATCGAGCGCATAAAATTGCGCATCAATCGCCGAAATCGCGGTTCCGTTGTGCGGAAAGTATAGTCAATGGATTGGGAACGGATTCGCATATTTCTGGAAGTTGCCCGCGCGGGACAGATCCTGAAAGCCTCGAAGAGCTTGCGGTTGAACCATGCCACCGTCGCCCGACAACTCACGGCTTTGGAGCGCGGACTGAACGCCAAACTTCTCGAACGCCACACGTCGGGTTGTTCTTTGACGCCGGCGGGCGAGGCGTTGCTTGCCGCGGCCGAGCGCGCGGAAAGTGAGTTTCTTAAGGTCGGCTCCAGTATCAGCGGCGCGACTGCAGCGGTCAGCGGCACGGTGCGGGTCGGTGCGCCCGACGGTCTCGGTAATTATTTTCTAGCAGATCAGCTGGGCGCCCTCGCAGCTCAGCACCCCGGGCTAGTGATTCAGCTCGTGCCCTTGCCAAGGACTTTCTCTCTTTCCAGACGCGAGGCGGATATCGCGATCACGCTGGACCGACCAAAGCAAGGACGGCTGATTTTGTCGAAGCTCACCGACTACACGCTCAGCGTCTATGCCGCCGAAAGCTACTTGACGCGCGAAGGTCCGATTACTAGCCAAGCTGAATTGGCTGGCCGCCTGTTCGTCGCTCATGTCGAGGATTTTGCATACAGCCGGGCCTTGGACTACGCCGCGGTTCTTGGTCGCCTGATGTCGCGCCGATACGAGTGCGGAAGCGTCGTCGCCCAAATGGAGGCGGTCCGCGCCGGTCATGGTGTTGGAATTCTGCACGACTACGTCGCTCGTCGCCACTCCGGTCTGAGATGTCTCCTTCCTGACGTTAGATTCGTTCGCAGCTATTGGATCACTTCCCATCCGGATACGCACGAAACGCGTCGGGTTCAGGAGGTCCATCGCTTCATTTCCGCTGCCGTAAAGGCCGCGCGGTCGTCCTTCGAACTGAAATAAGGCGAGCTGAATCGGCGCTCGGTTTCCTTCAGGTAAGGACGTATCGAATGAGACAGAAGCTCGTTCCGATCAGAAAGACGAGCGATAGGGTGACGGCCGCAGTCACCCGGCCCCCAACCTGTCCGATGACACGAACGTCCACGCCAAGGCCAAGCGCGGCCATCGACAGGACAGTGAGAAGAGCAGCGATCTTCTCCATCGGGTAGATTGCGATCGTTGGGATCAGCGAAAGGGACCGCAGCGCAGCCAATGCAAAGAAGCCTATGATGAACCAGGGAAGCGCCTTGAACAGTTTAGGGCCGGCGGGACCGCTCGGCCGATCGGAATGCAAGCTCCGCGCGAGTGTGGCGATGCACGCGACGACCGGTCCAAGCATCATGACTCTCACGAGCTTGACAACCGTAGCGATCTGAGCGCTGAGAAGGCTCACGGGCAGCGTTGCGGCGAGAACTTGGGGTACTGCGTAGACGGTCATGCCGGCCAGGATACCATATTGGCTCTTCGTGAGAGCGAAGAGCGGTATCAGCAGCGGTAAGCCTAAAACCACTATGACGCCGAGGATCGCGGTGAAGGCGATCGAGGAGGCTATTTCGTCGGGGCTCGCCCCAATGAGCGGTGCTACGGCGGCGATCGCGGAATTGCCGCAGATTGAATTTCCGCATGCCACCAGGATGGCCAGGCGTTTCGAGAGTCCGAGCAGGCGGCTAAGCGTGTAGCTGATCATGAGAGTGAGAATGACCACCAACACGATCGCGCCCAAGAGTGCGAAACCCGATGCCGCAAGAGTGGAGAAGGTGATCGAGCCGCCGAGCAGAGCAACGGCGACCTCGAGCAGTTGCTTAGCGCTGAAGGCGATGCCTGCACGCCACCGGGTCCCAGGCGTCCAGATGGTACGAATGGCGGTTCCCAGCAAAATCGCGATGACGATAGCCTCGAGATACGGGTGACCGAACCTGGTTTCCTGTATCGCCTGGAGCGCCAGAGCGACGGACGTGACTACCGCGCAAAGAACAACCCCAGGAAAACGGGAAAGAACGGCCGCCGGTACCGGCGATCGGATGGAGCTACGTTTCGCGCAATCAAGCTTACTTGGCATATTGATCCTCGAATGGAGAACAAGATATGCGTGACAGGGAGGTCTATGGAAAATATCAATTGAATATGAGCCGATAACGACAAATTATGACCCTCAATCTCCATTTGCTCCGCATGTTCTCGACCGTCGCGCGGCTTGGAAGCTTTTCGCGAGCCGCCGAGCTGTTGAACATCAGTCAACCCGCGATCTCGAAAGGGGTGCGGGATTTCGAACTTCAGGTGGGCTGTCGGCTACTCAATCGGTCACAGAAGGGAGTGGTGGCGACCTCGGAGGGGCGGGCTTTGCTAAAGCATGCGGAGGAGCTGTTTGCCGCGGAGCGCGCAGCCGAGGAGATGCTCTCGGCTCGGCGCGGCCTCAACAACGGATCGCTCCGCATTGGCGCCAGCACCACCATAGCGACTTATATGCTGGCTCCGTACCTCGGAGCCTTTCATCGCGCCTATCCCGGGATCGATCTGCATCTGGTCAGCGCCAATACGCGAGAGATCGGCGAACAGATGGCCGCACAGGAAATCGACGTCGGGTTGGTCGAAGGGCCGATCGAGGAGGGTGGTGTGATCGCCGAGAGATGGCGGACCGACACGATGAAACTGATTGTTTCCCGAGATCATGTTTTCGCCACCGCTGAAGAGCCGATCGACCCCAAGCTGCTCGATAAGGAAGTGCTCATCTTGCGCGAACCCGGTTCAGGCTCACGCGAGATAGTGGCGCAAACACTTGCGGCGAACCGCATCGAACCGCTCCGGATCCTCGAAATCGGGAGTACCGCCGCAATCAAGCAAGCGGTCGTCGCGGGCATAGGAGTTTCCATAGTTTCGATCGTGTCCGCGAGGGATCAAGTTCGGCTAGGGTGCTTGCAGACGATCGAGCTCAAAGGACTTTCGATACAGCGAGCGTTGTGGAGATTGAAATTGCCGGATCGCACGCCAAGACCGGCTGCTCGCGTCTTCGAAAAGATGCTGGACGACGATATGACCTTGTCGTTCGAGGAATGAAACGGGCCGTCTTGCGAGCTGAGCTGATAGCTTTTCTTACATTTTGCGTCACATTTTTTCGGTTCCTGTCAACAAAAACATCAATATAGTCGCCCCGACGGTTGAGCAACCTAGGTGGAGAAAGCGATTGTCTTCGGACACCAACACTCTCGACGTCTCTGTTTGGCGAGGGGACGCCGCCGGCGGCAAGTTCGAGAGCTTTCAGGTTCCCTGCCAAGAGAGCCAGACGATCCTCGATATCGTGGTTTGGATTCAGCAGAAGATCGATCCATCGTTGGCGTATCGCTACGCGTGTCGGGTCGGGATGTGCGGGTCGTGCGCGATGACGGTCAATGGGCAGGCGCGTTGGACTTGTCGGACGCACGTGCAGAAGGTGGCTCGCGGCAATCGGATAGAGATCGCTCCGTTGAGAAATCTGCCGGTGATCAAGGATCTGGCGACCGACATGGATCCCTTCTTCGCCAAGTGGGTCGAGGCAGAGGGTGTCTTCCATCCTACCCTAACGCGAGACGATGACATCGCTCGGGTAAATCCGTCAGATCGGCGCCGCATCGAGGCCGATGCGGCGATCGAGTGCATAAATTGCGCTGTATGTTACGCCTCTTGCGACACCGTCCAAGGCAATCCCGATTATCTGGGTCCCGCCGCGCTCAATCGCGCCTGGACGTTGGTCAACGACGTCAAGGATGGAAAGCGCTCGGGCATTCTCGATGCGGTCTCGCAAGAGGGCGGTTGTCATAACTGTCACTCGCAAGGGAGCTGCGCGAAATTCTGTCCTAACGAATTGAGCCCGATCACGTCGATAGCGGGATTGAAGCGCGAAACAATGAAGTCGTTCTTCGGGAGGCGGTGATGCTAACACTCCGTCTGTTCATGTTGCAGCGTGTGACGGCGCTGATAATGGCGCCGCTCGTGTTGGGTCACCTGGCGCTGATGGTCTACGCGATCCGCGGCGGGCTCTCGACCGGTGCGATCCTTTCCCGAACGCAGGGGAGCCTGCCTTGGGCTCTCTTTTACGGGACGTTTGTGGTTGCCGTCTCCGTTCACGCGGCGATCGGCGTGAGGGTGATCGCGGCGGAGGCGCTCAAGATGCGCGGCCTACTGCTCAACGTACTGTCTTTAGCTCTTTGCGCGTTCCTGCTCTTTGCGGGGCTACGCGCCGTTCTTTCGGTGACGATGCTATGATCCCTCCTCATCGTAGCCATCCGCTCTGGCTGGCCTACATTCTCCATCGGTTGTCCGGACTGGCTCTGGCCATCTTTCTTCCGGCGCATTTCTACGTGCTTTCGCTTGCGCTCACGGCGCCAAAGGATCTCGACGGCTTCTTGCATTGGGCGGACAAGCCGCTGGTCAAGACCGCCGAATTCGGACTCGTTTTCCTACTCGCCGTCCATTTTTTCGGTGGTCTGCGGCTCATGGCGTTCGAATTGCTGACCTGGACCAAGAATCAAAAGACCTGGGCAGCGGCCGGCGTGGCGTTCGCCTTCATGATCGCGGGCGGTTTCTTTCTTCGGGCGATATGATCATGACAGCCCCAGCCAATGTCGAACGGCACGATACGGATATTCTGATCATGGGAACGGGTGGTGCGGGTTTATTCGCCGCTCTTCACGCCCAGCAGTCGGCCCCCGAGGGCACCAGGATCACGATAGCGGTCAAAGGCCTCATCGGGAAATGCGGCTGCACGCGCATGGTGCAAGGGGGCTACAATGTGGCGCTCGGCGGCGGCGATTCCGTCGAGCGTCATTTCATGGACACCATTGTCGGCGGCAAGTGGCTTCCAAACCAGGACATGGCATGGAAACTCTGCCAGCAGGCCGTCGTGCGTATCCGTGAACTGGAGAACGAGATCGGATGCTTCTTCGATCGCAATCCGGACGGAACGCTGCATCAGAAGGCGTTTGCCGGACAGACGGCGGATCGGACTGTCCACAAGGGCGATCTGACCGGCATCGAAATCATCAGCCGCCTGATGGAGCAGGTGCTCGCGCGACCGGTGGAAAAGTTGCAGGAGCACCGCGCCGTAGGCTTGATACCTTCGAAAGATGGTTCCGCTATCGCGGGCGTTCTTTTCATCGACATGCGCTCGGGCGCGCTTCGCTTCGTCCGCGCCAAGACGGTGCTTATGGCGACGGGTGGCGGCCCGACCATGTACAAGTACCACACGCCGTCTGGCGACAAGACGATGGACGGGCTGGCTATGGCCCTGAGGATCGGGTTGTCGCTCCGCGACATGGAGATGGTTCAATTTCATCCGACCGGATTGCTCGCGGGCGAAGACACAAGGATGACGGGCACCGTACTCGAGGAGGGTCTGCGGGGCGCTGGCGGGCAGTTGCTGAACAGCCACGGGCACCGCTTCATGTTCGACTACGATGCGAAGGGTGAGAGGGCGACCCGCGACGTAGTCAGTCGCGGCATTTATGCGGAGATGCGCAAGAACAACACTTCGAAGAACGGCGGGGTCTACATCTCGATGGGCCACCTCGGACCCGAGAACGTGCGCCAGAAATTCAAGGGCATGGTGAAACGCTGCGCGGACAGCGGCTTTGACCTCGCGGCCGGGAAGGTCGAAGTCGTGCCGACGGCTCATTATTTCATGGGCGGAGTGGTCGTGGACACCGACACGCACACGGAGTTGGAGGGACTCTATGTCGCTGGCGAGGACGCCGGCGGCGCCCACGGTTCGAACCGTCTCGGGGGCAACGGCGTGGCCAACTCCACGGTGTACGGAGGAATCGCCGGCGACGTGATGGGCCGCGACATCCGCAGGATGAACCGTCTGCGAGACCCGGATGAGACGGCTCTATGGGCCGAAGTCGAACGCGCGATCTATCCGTTCACGAAGTCTCCCGGCAACATCCGCCAGTTGCGAATCGACCTTCAGAACACGATGTGGGATCATGTCGGAGTAATGCGGACCGCCGCAGGCATGAACAGAGCCGTTCGTCGTATCGCCGAGATCAGTTCCGAATTAACGAGCATCGGAGTCGCAGGAGGCAATCGGGCGTTCAATCTGACTTGGCACGATTGGCTGAACGTGCGTTCGCTCTGCGACATCTCAGAAGTCATCGCTAAGGCGGGGTTGGAGCGGGAAAACTCGCGTGGTGCCCACTATCGTGAAGATTTTCCAGACACGGGTAGTCTGGAACACTCGTATTTCACCTTGGCGCGCAAGAGGGGCGAAGAGCTCCGTCTCAGTCGAGAACTGGTACAGTTCACCATCGTGCGACCAGGTCAATCCATCCTTTCCACCGAAGAACCCGACACTCTGGTGAGGGCTGCAGAATGATTTCCATCGGCGCTATTCAACGGGTTGCGGAAACCCTTATGGAGAAAGCCGCAATCGAGATTCCCGAAGACTACCTCGATGGCCTCAAGGCGGCTGCGGACGTCGAAGACGGAGACCTGTCATCGTTCGTCCTGCAGGCTATGCTCGAAAACTACGAGGCGGCGAAGCAGGATCGTCGGGCAATGTGCGGCGACACCGGATGCCCCCGCTGGTACGTCAAAATGGGAAATGAAGCTCGGATCGAAGGCGGTCCCGTCGCCTTGGAGGCCGCGTTGCGTCGTGCCACCGCTAATGCCACGAGAAGCGTGCCGCTACGGCCAAATCGCGTTCATCCGCTCTGGCGCACCGATCACGACAACAACGTGGGAATCGGCGCGCCCGAGATCGAATATGCGTTCGAGCCGGATGGAGATTGGCTGGATCTCATCACGGTCCACAAGGGCGGCTTGTTCGGAACGGACTATCGCATGCTTTTCCCGTCAGACGGAATCGCGGGAATAAAGCGGTTCTATCTCGACAGCCTCGTCGCGTTCGGGAAACGAGGCCTGGCGTGCCAGCCAGCGATCATTGGGATCGGACTCGGTGGTTCGAAGGACGCGTGCATGGTGCTCGGAAAGCGCGCGGCCTGCTTGAGGACGGTGGGCAGCAGAAACTCAGATCCTCGCATCGCGGAAATGGAGCACGAGTTTAAGGAGCTGGGCAATTCCATCGGCATGGGGGCGATGGGCTTCGTTGGCAAATCGATGGTCATCGATTGCCATATCGAGGTCGGATATTGCCATACCGGCGGAATGCAGATGAGCGTGCATGCCTTCTGTCTTTCGTCGCGTCGGGCGGTCGCGCGGATCCATGAGGACGGTCGCGTCGAATACCGTACCGATCCGGATTGGTTCACTGATTATCAACGTCGGGAGACGGTGGAATGGAACGCACTTCCAAGCCTAAGCAAGTCCGCCTGAGCACCAAGCCCACGCGGGAAGATCTGGCCGCGCTGAGCATCGGAGACATCGTCCATCTGGACGGTCTCATCTATACGGCGCGCGAAGGAGTTTACACGCGGGTAGTCGAGGGAAAGCATTCCCTGCCGCTGAAGCTGCCGGAAGAGAGCGCCGCAAACTTCCATTGTTCGCCGGCGGCTACCGTGGAGCCGGACGGCACCATCACCATGGGAGCCGTGACTGCCACGGCGTCTTTCCGGTTCACAAAATGGATCGGCGAATGGCTTCGGATTTCCGGCGCGAAACTCATCATCGGCAAAGGCGGCATGACCTTACAGGACTATAAGGAGCATTTCGTCCCCAACGGCGCGATTTATCTGACGACCGTCGGCTACGGAACGGGCGCACTACTCGGGCGAGGAATAAAACGCGCTCGCGACATCTACTGGAGGAAGGAGCTCGGGCTCGCACAGGCCATGTGGCTGATCGAAGCCGAAAATATGGGCCCTTTCATCGTCGAGAGCGATCTTGAAGGAAACAGCCTCTTCGAGCGAGAGAACGCCAAGGTCTCCGCCAATCTCGATCGCGTGTACGCGGGCACCAAGCCCGCAGTGCTGAAGCGGTTCGGTGAGACGGATGATCGTTCAGACGAACTGATCGGCTGAGCCGGCGCGAAGCGGATTGACCGAAAAAGCCGGGTGCTTGTTTTGTTGGCCACTCGAGAGGGCGAAAGAATGTTCGTGGACGAGAGGATTTACACGTTGCATGCCGGTCAGGTCCCCACATTCCTGAAGCTCTACGAAGAGGAAGGAATGGAATGTCAGGTGCGGATTCTGGGAAAGATGGTCGGCTACTACTACACCGATTTTGGACCGCTCAATCAGATCGTCCACATGTGGGGATACAAAAGCCTTGACGATCGATTCGAGCGGAGGAAACAGCTGCAAGCTTCGCCAGATTGGCAATCGTACGCGAAGAAGATGCGTCCTCTCGTTGTGAACGTCGAGAACAAGCTGCTGGTCCCGGCGCCGTTCTTCCGGGTGCCGGACTAGCGGGCGCGCCGGCATGTTAATAGGGCGGGCGGTGCCGAAGTCATGAATTTCTATATTTGGCTTGCCGCCGGATCGGCGGCGGGAGGCTTCGTCAACGGACTTGCAGGGTTCGGAACCGCCCTGTTCGCACTCGGCTTCTGGTTACAAATACTGCCGCCCACCGAGGCGGTCTCCTTGATCGTCATCATGTCCATCGTCAGTGGCATGCAGGGCGTAGCGCTCGTCCGGAAGAATATTCGCGAGAACCCGGTTCGTCTGTCGCGGTTCGTCGTGCCGGGCGTTATCGGAATTCCGATCGGTGTGAAGTTTCTCGCGGTCGCCAACCCGCTCACTATAAAACTGACAATAGCGACGTTCCTCATCGCGTACGGCGGCTTCATACTGGTGCGTCGCGATCTTCCGCGGCTGCCCCGGCCGAAGCCGATGATGGATTGCCTTGTGGGATTTGTGGGCGGCATATTGGGTGGAGCTGCTTCGCTATCGGGAGTGCTGCCGACCATCTGGTGCACACTTCAGCCATGGACGAAATCCGAGCAAAGGGCGGTGATGCAGCCGTTCAATGTCCTGATCCTGAGCATTGCGGCGGCCGTGTATGCGATCAGCGGTTATTATTCGTCCCGAAGTCTTACACTAATCCTCGTCGCGCTCCCGATCACGCTGATCTCGGCCCAGGTTGGGATCTGGGCCTTCAAACGATTGTCGGACGATCAGTTCCGCGGGTTGATCGTCAGCTTGATGTTTCTGTCGGGATTGATCATCGTCGCGAAGGAAGTGTTGCTCGGCTGAACGCAAGGTGCGAAAGACATCAGCATAAGCGCCGATCTCCTGCTTGGATCCCTGCTCCGGAGCACGCATGATACGAGGTGCGGACCATTTTAAGGCTTTAAAGAACGCTCGCGTCACTCAACTGTTTTCGGTCTCGGGCATTGCCGAAATGGCTCCGCGGTTTGCGGTCGCCGCGCCTGTCGAGCCGGATGGTTCCTTCGTCGATCGCCCTTGCTGCGCGCATCCGCACCGCTGAGACTCCGCTAGTGATCTGCGGACCCGCGTTCTGCACTCCCACTGGTCGCAGCTTGATGCGCAGCGCATCCGAGAAGCTCAACGTCGCCCTCGTGGGGATGGAAAGTCCACGAGGCGTAAACGATCCCGGCCTGGGCGCCTTCACAGATATCCTCAGCTGCGCCGATCTCGTGGTGCTGATGGGAAAGCCGCTCGATTTCACCCTCAGGTTCGGAGGCGCGCCGATATCGGGCTTGGGCGGTGATCGATTCCGACGTGTCACTCATCTCGCGGGCTCACATTGCGCTGCGCGATCGCCTGGAATTCTCCGTCGTTGCAGATGCGGAGCCGGCACTCGAAGCTCTGGCGCACCGGGGCGATCTATCCGGGAACCGCGAATGGCTACGTCGCACTGAGGAAGCGCTCACATATCGAGCGGGTCACTGGGCAGAAGCGTGTGCATCAGTGGGCTCAAGCCATGGTCAGGACCGATCGTCGTTTGATCAACGGTGTTGCGGGCGCCATCGGACCCGCAACACCGTCAGCCGTCGCCGCCAAGCTCTATTCTCCCGACGATCCAGTGATCGTCGCGACGGCGGGCCTATCGCTGCGGAAAGCCGGCATGCATCAACGTCATGATTGAAGGTGTTGCCGCTCCCGTGATCCGCAACCCAAAGACGTGAGCTAGGGGTACGCCGGCGATGCGGACGTACCCGAGCCTGGAAGGCGTGTATGCGCACCGAAATTTGCAGGAAAGTGATGCAGGTCCATCTCGACTGGGAGTTCGCTCTGGTTGAGCAACTCTGCCGTGACGACAACCACGACTTCTTCGTGATCCGAGGGCTATTGCCTGCGTTTGGCAGGCTTCCTTTTCGATTGCGGCGGCCGCAAAGGAGGAGAAAGCCTTCCTTCGCGTATCGTGACGGCCAATTTGTCGTTCATCTCGCCGATGGCCCGTATCCTCACGCTATCGGCTCTCGAAATGCATCCAAGCATGCGGGAGAAGCCTCGGCCGGGTGCCAGCGGAAGGTGCTTGAGCCGAAGAGCGTTCGAAATGGTGACGCAAGTCCGGGGCACAATCGAGACGCCGAGATTGCAGTAGACCATGCTGGAAATGGCCTCTAGGCTCTCGAGCTCCATGCTCTCCCGCACCAGGATCCCGTTCTCCTGCAGCCAAGTTTCTATCAAACCACCCACCACGGCCTGCCGCGAAAACCTAATGAACGGGCTGTTCTTCAATAACTCGACCGGATCTCGGCCGTCGGCTTCGAGCGAAGCGAGTAGTTCGAAGGGTTCTTCCGCAAGATCGTACCAGACCATATTGCGAGGAATGAATTGCGGTTTCGTTACGATCGCGAGATCGAGCGAGCCGCGCTCGACCTGTTGAATCAATGCGGTGGTCAATCCGAGCATAACCGTGACATGCAGGGCAGGGTAGTCCTTCTTCAGCTTTGACACGGCCGACGGCACGAGGCCCGTCAGCGTGGTCGGCACCGCTCCAAGCGACAATACTCCCTCGATTCCCTTGTTGCCCAATACGCCCGGAACGATGTTGTCGTAGGCAGCGACGACGTCGCGTGCCTTCGAGACGAGCGCACGTCCCGCCGGTGTAAGCTCCGGCGTCCTGTGCGTCCTGTCGAAAAGCGTGATCTTCCACTCCTCCTCGAGTGCCCGGATCTGCTGGCTGACCGCCGCGTGCGTAACGAAGACTTCCTTCGCCGCCGCGCTGAAGCTGCCGTGATCGGCCACCGCGATCAGTGTCTTGAGAGTTCGGATCGACATTCTCGGTCCTTGTAAGAAAACCTTTCAATAAGCTTTAGCATTTGTGCCTTTGAGAAAGAAGGACTTTCGGCCAATATTTTGCGACCGGAAAATCCCGGCAGGTCTTCGCAATGGGCGCGCGAGCACATAGTGCCGAGCTTTACGCCTTGGTGGTCTCCACGCTTACCGCGAGGCAGCAGTTGCTCGTGGGAATTCGCGGCCTATCCGCACGTACGACGATGCGGCCGGATGGCCTTGAAGCAATCCGGGCATAGTGGGAACCGGCATCTATAAGGTGCCGCCAAAATTAAGAGACTGCACCGATGCAGCCGGATCCCGAGATCGAAGAATCCGGGAGGGTAATGGGAGGAGAGATGACTAGCGACGAGCCGCTTTTGAAGGTATCCGGCGTGACGCTTCAGTACAAGACGACGTCCCATATATTGACGGCGACATACCGCGTCGGCTTCGAGATGCTGAACAGCGATCGCTTCGTCCTGCTCGGTCCTTCCGGATGCGGGAAATCGACGCTTCAGAAGGCGGTCGGCGGCTACATTACTCCGACGGAAGGCGAGATGCGCCTCAAAGGAAAGCTGATCACGAAGCCCGGTCCGGATCGTATGATGGTCTTTCAAGAGTTCGATCAGCTCTTGCCGTGGAAGACCGTCCATCAGAACGTCGCGTTCGCTCTTGAAGCGGCGAAGCGAATGTCCAAGCGCGAAGCCGCCGATCGCGCCGCACACTACGTCGAGATGGTTGGCCTATCGAAGTTTTCGAGCAGCTATCCGCACATGCTGTCCGGCGGAATGAAGCAACGCGTCGCGATCGCCCGAGGAATGGCGATGGAGCCGGACATCCTCCTGATGGACGAGCCGTTCGCAGCCCTCGATGCGCTGACACGACGCAAGATGCAAGATGAACTCCTCGGCCTCTGGGACAAGACACGGTTCACGGTAATGTTCGTCACCCATTCGATTGCGGAAGCGATCAAGATCGGTAACCGCATCCTTCTGCTCTCTCCGCATCCCGGTCGGGTGCGTGCCGAACTGAACAGCGCAACCAGCCCGGAGGACGTTATGCATCTCGAGCGCCAAATCCATGAGATGCTATTCGCGGAAGCTGCGCCGGAGGCGGCACATGCATAAGCAGATGATCGTCGTCGCTGGCTCTGAAATGACGACCTCCTTCCGGCCGGAAATCCTGAACGCACAAAGCCTTGACGAGATAAAAGTCGTCGAGAAGCCCCGTTCTCTGTTCGACAAGCTCTACGGCGAGACCTTGGTCCGAAAGGGAGTGATCCTCATCGCGCTTGCAGTCGCTTGGGAAGTGTATGGGATATGGCTTAACAACGAACTTTTGTTTCCGACGTTCGGCGCGACGATGACGGCATTCGTCAAGGGAATCGCAAGCGGCGTATTGCCCGGACGGGCATGGGGCTCGATCAGAGTCCTTCTGATGGGATACGCGGCGGGAGTCGTGCTGGCCGCGATGTTGACCGGTCTTGCGATCGCATCGCGTATCGGCAGGGATTTCCTCGAGACGATGACCTCGATGTTCAATCCTCTTCCAGCGATCGCGCTATTGCCGCTTTCCTTGATCTGGTTTGGGTTAGGAAACGGAAGCCTGGTCTTCGTGCTGGTGCATTCGGTGACCTGGGCGATCGCCCTGAACACTCACGCCGGCTTTCTGTCCGTGAGCAAGACTTTGAAAATGGTAGGCCGAAACTACGGCCTGACAGGACCCGCATTCATTGCGAAGATACTGATGCCTGCAGCCTTCCCCAGCATACTCACCGGTCTGAAAATCGGCTGGGCCTTCGCTTGGCGAACCTTGATCGCGGCCGAACTCGTATTCGGCGTCAGCTCCGGATCGGGCGGACTTGGGTGGTTCATCTTCGAGAACAAGAACACGCTCGACATTCCTAACGTATTCGCCGGCCTCCTGACCGTTATTCTGATTGGTTTGGTCGTCGAAAATCTGATTTTTCGCGTGATCGAGAAGAAGACGATCCATCGGTGGGGCGTACAGAGTTGAGTGACGTGCGGCCCGCTTAGGAAGGCATAAAAAATCTGAAGGGAGAGAAGTGAATGGTGAAGTATGGCTATATGGCGCTCTGCGCACTCGCATTGGCGGGTCTAGCGATGCCGAGCGCGTCCCGGGCCGAGGTTTCGACCGTCCGTCTCGCGAAGGAGTACGGTCTCGCGTATCTCCCCCTGACCATCATGCAGGAGGAGCATCTGCTCGAAAAGCAGGCGAAAAAGGCCGGGCTGACCGTGAAAACCAAGTGGCTTCAGTTCTCCGCTGGTTCAGGCATGAACGAAGCGCTTCTTTCAGGGAATCTCGACGTCGCATCGGGCGGCGTCGGCCCTATGCTGACGATCTGGTCACGCACGCTCAAGAACTACAAGATCAAAGCCATCTCGGCGATGGCTTCGTTGCCGCTGTACCTTGTGACGGTGAACCCGAAGGTTAAGACAATCTCCGACTTCACGAGCGCCGACAAAATCGCCATGCCAACGGTGAAAACCTCAATTCAGGCGATCACGCTTCAAATGGCGGCAGAGAAGCAGTTTGGGAAGGGACAGGCGACGCGCCTCGACCCGCTGACCGTCTCGTTAAGTCATCCCGATGCCCAGCTAGCGATGTTGGGCGGCAAAGGCGGCATAGATTCGCATTTCGGATCGGAACCATTCCAACAGCTGGAACTCAAGGACCCGCGAGCCCACAAGGTGCTTGATAGCTATCAGGTCGTCGGCGGGCCACATACGTTCAGTGTAGTGTGGGCGACGAGCAAGTTCGTGAGTGAGAACCCGAAAGTAGTCCAGGCGTTCTATGACGCCCTTCAAGAAAGCATCAAGCTGATCAACTCGGATCCGAAACGAGCCGCAAGCATCTGGATAAAGGGAGACCATCTGACATTTTCACAGGACGAAGCCGAAGCGTTCATCAAAGACCCGGAGAACAAGTGGACCACTACTCCAGAGAGGCTTCTGGTCTTCCTCAACAGCATGCATGAAGCAGGGCTCATCAACGACATCACTTCCGATTGGAAGGACTTGTTCTTCGACTACGTTCACGACACCAGCGGAAGTTGACGCAGCCAACCGAATGAGGCTCTCGCAATGGTGCCGGGAGCCTGGTCTCCGACCCCCGGCACGCCTGTATGTACCGAAAACATCATCCGAGTGTAACATCATCAGAGTGTGATGGCGCGTTGGAATCGCCTAAGCTGGAGCAATGATCGGGCTGTTGTGCTTCGCTCTGGCCGTCCTGGCCTCACCGTTCAGGTCGAAGTTACGGCTTGAGGCCGAGAACGCGGTGCTGCGACATCAGCTGATCGTCCTGCGGCGCTTTGCGTGGTCGCGTTCGGCTCACGAACCATGATCGCTGGTTCTTTATCCAGCTGGATCGGTGGTTGCCAGCAATCCTGAAGGCTCTCACAATCATCCGGCCCGAGACGCTCGTGCGTTGGCACGGAGCGGGATTCGCTGTTATTGGCGTTTGGAAGTCGCGCTCACGGGGAGGGCGACCGCAGATCGAGACGGAGCTGCGCGTCTCGAGCCCGCGGATGAGCGTCGAAAATCCGCTTTGGGGCGCGCCACGGCGAGCTGCTCAAGCTCGGTTTGAGGTCGCGCAGTCGAGCCTCCCCAAGTACATGGTTAAACGCCGGGTGCCACCCAGCCCGGGATGGCGAACCCTCTTGCGCTGCCATGGACTTATTTGTTGTCCCGACCGTTAGCTTCGACCTGCTCTATGCTTTCGGTACGTCATTGGTGTAGTTTTACCACCGAAACGGCAGAAAACGAGAGGAAACTACAGGAAATAGACAAAATGCTCAGAGGCCTAAGTCTTCAGAATGACGGATGAAATCAGCAAAATCAGCGATCACAAATTCAGCATTGCCCCGATGATGGATTGGACTGACCGGCATTGCCGCGTCTTCCATCGCCTTCTGACGCGCCGGGCGCGGCTTTACACGGAGATGCTGACGAGCGCCGCGATCGTGCATGGCGATCGCGCACGCCTGCTTGCTTTTGATGCGAGCGAGCACGCCGTTGCGTTACAGCTCGGTGGATCGGATCCACGCGAGCTCGCCGATGCCGCTGGGATCGGCGAGGACTTCGGCTATGACGAGATCAATCTCAATGTCGGCTGCCCGTCGGACCGGGTGAAGGAGGGCCGCTTCGGCGCCTGCCTGATGG
>Ga0134125_10001499_pt1 | contig 28629 bp, 24 predicted proteins | sample KB31751_FD_96464 | JGI IMG/M metagenome (GOLD analysis project Ga0134125, IMG submission 96464) | Terrestrial soil microbial communities with excess Nitrogen fertilizer from Kellogg Biological Station, Michigan, USA - KB3-175-1 | ecosystem: Environmental > Terrestrial > Soil > Unclassified ... | reverse complement strand
TGAATCGGCAGGTTCGAAAAGAATTTGGCCGGCGTGGTCTGGCGCCAGATCGTGGCCGCGACGTGATCGGAGTCTCCGAAATATTGATCCAATTTGCCAAGGTAATGATTAGCGCCCGCCAAAATGGAGTCCGGCACTGGTGTCGGCACTAGATAGTTATGTAGCGGGCCGGGCGAGGTCGGGTTCGGAAGAAATTTGAACCAACCCTGTGAAAGGGAGCCTGCGAGCCTGTTCGCGGGAATGACATTGTTGGGAAATTGGTCGCGGAGATATTGCAAATTATTCGGCCCGACCGCCACGTTCGGATTGAAGTTGGGATTCGACCTCGTCGTGGCTGGGTCGTAAATCGGAAAGCCCCAGTCACTGAAGTCGCCCTGCCGCTCCTGCAAGGACGGGATTGAAATCGTCTGGCGGCTTGCGCCTCCGGCGATGCGGAAGAACTCGATATCCGTAAAGAAGTAAGTCCGGTACTTGTCGCTGTGATAAATCTTCGGAATCTTGAGTGGACCGCCGAACGAGAAACCGAATTCGTGCTCGTTATCTTTCGGGCGTTGGTCGCCCGGCCCGCGATCGTTCGTGAACTGTAAGGCATTCAGCGACTTGTTGCGGAGGTACTCGAAGGCCGCACCGTGAAACTGATCGGTTCCCGAGCGGGTCGTGACAATGATCTGGCCGCCGGTGGAATCGCCATATTCGGGCGAATATGTCGATGTCATCACTCGGAATTCGCTAATCATGTCGGGAGTCATGCGGAAATCCCAAAATGCGACCATTCCGCTTTGCGACATCGTGCCTTCCTGCATGCTGACGCCGTCCATAACTGCTTCATCGCCCGATTTGAGGCCGCCGTTGATGCGGGCATCGTAGGCGCTGGGCGAGGAACCTGTGTTCACACCGGGCAGGAGCACGGCCATCTGCGCCGAGTTGCGCGGTCCCCCGGCAACGACTAAAGGAAGTTTATTGATGGTTTCCGGAGTGACGCCTTCCTGACGCACCGCATTATCAAAATTCAGCGGCGAGGCGTTCGCCTGCACCTCAACCGATTGGACGCCAGTGCCCACTTCGAGCTTCACGTCAACCCGAGCGATCTGGTTCACAACGAGAGTAATGCCGGTCTGCGTGAACGCCTTGAATCCCGCCGCCGTCACTTTCAACTCGTATGCGCCAGGCTCGAGATTAGGAAACGCATAGAGGCCGTCTGAGCCAACCGTCGTCTTTGCCGTTGTCTGGCGCGCAAGAGAAGTTAGCGTCAGTTCCGCGCCCGGCACGGTTGCGCCCGACGGGTCGGTGACCCTACCACTGATTCCACTGTTCTGACTTTGCGCCCAGACGAGCGAGGGAGCGAGCAGAATCGAGAACACAACAAACGCGAATCGCGCGGAAATCGGCATGGCTTTCCCCTTTGGTTATTGTGGAATGCAATTGCAAGCAATTACGTTCAAGGCGTTGCGATAACCCCAGAAACATGCCCGGCCCCAATCTACAACCATTCCGGACATACGGTCGTCCCTGACCGAAGCGTCGCCGCTATGCAAACGCTTGCGAGTAATATATATCGTTTACTGGAAGAGCGTCAAGCAGTTTGTGAGAAATCTATTCAACACGGACAATCCGGCGACCGGGGCGGAATTCAGCGCTGACTAGACGCTGGATTTTGGCTGATTTTCAGCTTCCTGTAAGCGCTGAAAGCCTGCTCCGCACGCTCTTTGTCGCCTCTTCGATAATAGATACGGCCCAACGCATAGAGTGGGTCGGCATAGTCTGCGTCAAGCGACGCCGCTTTAGATAGTTCGGCAATTGCGTCCGCTTCTTTTCCCTGCTTGTCATAAACGAATCCAAGGCGGAAATGTGCCTGCGCTAACGTTGGACCGTACCGAAGCGCCTCTTTCAAGCTGGCGGCCGCGTCGTCGTAGCGGCCCAGCCGGCTGAGCAAATTTCCCCGGTTCAATGGTGGCCAAGGCGATGGCTTCGACGACTTCCGATTTAAGTTCACGGCAATCTCGTAATATTTTTTTGCCTCTTCGAAATCGCCATTCGCCTCAAGCGCCAAGCCAAGGTTGTCGTACGCCTTCATAAAATCCGGGTCGATATCGATTGCCCGCTTCAGGGTTGCGGCCGCGCTTGAATAGCGGCGCTCATCGTAATCGATGCGAGCGAGCCAGTAGAGATAATTGGCGCCATTGGGGTCCTGGCGGACCAATCGGTCCAGTTCCGTCCGGGCCCACTCTCCGCGATTCATGGCGACATAGGCAAGGGCAAGGGTCAAGCGGTCAGCAGGCGAGAGCGGGTGGATATGGTCGGACTTCTTCAGCGCAATGGCGACATTCAAAAACTGTCCATCGATGAAGAAAACTCCGGCCGCCGCGTTCAATAGCTCCGTGGACGAGGGCTGCCGGTCGATTTCGGATACCAGGTCGGTTTCCGCCATTTTGTAGTCGTGACGGGCAATGGCATTCGCGATGCGATTGCGTTGATCCCGAGTCAATGGACAAGCCGAAAGCCGCGCAATCAGCGGCGGTGAAAAAGGCTGCTGTTCGGGTGTCAGACCAGGCGCGTTGGCGCCCATGGAGCGCAGGCCGCGATCGGCCATCGGCCCTTCCGCTGGCTGCCCCGGCACAGCGCCCCGCTGTGCAAGACAGGACAGAGCCAGTCCTCCGAAAAGGACAATGCGAAGCTGGCGCCTCAATACGGCCGGACCTCAATCCTACGATAAAGCAGTTCCTGCGACTGATCGCGCTTCTTTTCGAGGACGTGCAGTTTCTGGGATTGCTCCACAGCGCGCGCGTCCTTAGTTCGACGAAAATAAATCAGAAGGTTGGTGTTGGCGACGAAGTTCGCCCGATCGAGTTCAAGCGCCCGATCCAGTTCGCGTTTGGCTTCGGGATACTGGTGTAGACTCATCAACACTCCCGCAAGCTCCGCATGAGCGTCGGCATAGCTCGAATCGCGAGTCAGCGATTTGCGGAACTCCGATTCGGCATCCGCCAGGTTCCCATCCAGCTTGGCCAGGCGGCCGAGGAAATAGTAAGCGCCCGATCCGGTCGCTTTTGGACCGGTCACCTGCAACATTTCCTGTTTCGCTTTTTCGTAGGCGCCCATGTAGAAGTAAGCGATGCCGAGCCCATAGTGCCCGCGCGGATCGCCATTGCTGAGTTTAATGAACTTTTCAAAATAAGGAACAGCCACGGAGGTGTCATGACCATATAGCGAAACGATGCCCATGGCGTAATTGAAGTCGGGGCGATCGGGAGCCAAAGCCAGTGCCCTTTTCATCGAATTGTCGGCTTCGAGCGGCAGCTTCAATTCAAGAGAAATGATTGCGAATACAAAATGGATAGTCGGATTGTTGGGATCGAGATCCCGAGCGTGCGCGAGATAGCCAAGAGCACCCTTGCGGTCGTGCTGCTTATAGGCGATTCGGGCAAGGTCCAGCAATGGCCTTGATTGCGTTGGTTCCGAGCGCGCCACTCGATCAAACGTTTCGCGCGCTTGAGCGAACTGCCCAAGCCGCTCATACGCGGCGCCCAGATCGGATAGCGTTTCCGACGAAGCCATCTGACGGCGGACAAGAGCCTCAATCAGGGTACACGTGAGTTTATCCTGTTTCTTTGCTTTCAGCACGGGAAGCGCGGCCTGCACAGCCGCTTCGCTGAAATCTTTAGCAATGGTAAGTTCGCGCGCGGCGCGCTGTGCCTCGGCGGTGTGACCTAGCGCCGCAAGATCGGCGCAGCGCAGCGCAAGGGCGGGCGCCTTCCGTTGCTCAGGCTGCGATAGAGCGTCGAGATTCGCGAGTGACTCGTCGAACGAACCGCTCCATTCAAGCAGCATGCCGAGCTGATAGTGCGCTTCGTCCGAGTGATGGTCGAGTTTTAAAGCACTTCGGTAGGCGTCAATCGCTTTGTGCAATAGCGCCGGGTCCGCATCAAGGCGCGATTGATATAGACGCCCGAGGTTCAACCATGCGCCCAGAAGACCCGGATCGAGGGCAACTGCCTTTGAGAAAGCGGCTTGCGCTTGCTCAACGTCTCCGCCCCGGATCTCCACAATGCCAAGTAGGTTGTAAAGGCCGCCATTTCGAGGATCCGCCGCCAACGCCCGCGATAGCTCCGAATGAGCGGCAACCAAATCGCCACGCGCAATCAGAGCTTGAATGGAGAGAATGGCGGATTGCGAATTCGACGCGCCGGCTGCAAAGAACGGAGTTCCGAGGCAGAACGCGACTGCAACGATTCCGATGTGTACCAACCCCCGGCCGCCCAAGATTCATGATATGCGCTTCACCGAAGCCAAACAACTTCGTTCCGTTGAAGGCGTCCGCTCCTTGACAGTCGCGGTTCCGTGCAGGTAACTGCAAACTGCACGTGGTCATCCGATTCTGTGGCCCATAGGCCCATGGGCACTCTGTAACGGAAGGCACCCGATGTCGAGGCAAACTACAAACAGAGCCGCCGCACGCAAGTGCGCGGGTTGCACGGTTGTTCGAAAGACCCGCTCGCTGGCGCGAGGCGCCTATTCGTAGTGCAATGCCCGCATCGGGTCGATGCGGCTGGCGCGGAGGGCGGGCACAAAGCCCGCAAGGCAAGCCACCGCCGCAAGTCCAAACGTGGAAAGCAGCAGCGTAGTGACATCGTATGGACGCAGGCCGTAAAGCTGGCTCTGAACGAGCCGCCCAAGGCCGATTGCCGCGGGAACACCGATCGCGACTCCCACGGCAATCAGCAACAGCACTTCCTTCATGACCAGCCAGATGACGTTAGATTGGATGGCTCCAAGGGCCATCCGTATCCCGATTTCACGAGTGCGGCGCGCGACCGTGAACGCCATCACGCCGTAAAGGCCTATAACTGCTAGTAATGTCGCGAGCAAGCCGAAGAGAGCGGAAAGACTGGCAACGAGACGCTCCGTACGAAGCGAAAGGTCGATCTGCGCCTCGGTCGTGCGCATCCCGTAAATGGGAATGCTGGGGTCGATGCTGCGCATTTTCCGGCGAACGATCGGCATCAACTGATTCGAATCCAGCACGGTGCGAACGTAAACGGTCATGCCGCCTACGTTTTGACCCGCAAGATAAGGAATGAACGCCTGCTCCGGAATTTCGTCCCGTAAATTTGTATATTTGATGTCTTTGATAACGCCAATTACTTCCATGTCGGTTTTGGTGCCCGGGTCCGAGCCGAAGCCCACATGGCGGCCGAGAGGATTGCGGCCTTTGAAGTAACGCGCTGCGAACTTTTCGTTGATGATGACCTTCGTCGGCGACCAATCGTCGGGTTCCGGACCGTGCTTCACTTTGTCTACGTCTTTGATGGTGAAATCCCTTCCGGCGATAATAGGCACGCCAAGCGTCGCGAAATAACCCGGTCCGATTGAGTTCATATATGGCTCGGGATGCTGGCCCGGTTGCGCGTTGTAGCCCTCCACGGTCATGGAACTGTCCCATTCGTTATCCTCGAGAATTCGCACGGAGGCCAGCCCAACGGAGTGGACGCCCGGTATGGAGCCAACTTCGTCCGTAAGCCGCTGGTAGAAGATCTTCGCCCGGTCGGACGAGTATTCGTTCAGTGACGGGTCGAGATTAAAGCTCACCAACCGTTCCGGCGAGAATCCTGGGCCAAGATCGCGCAGGTTCATCAGCGTCCGCAGAAATAAGCCGGCGCCGATCAGCAGGAGCAACGAAAGAGTCACCTGCGCGGCGACCAGCAGCTTTCGCAACGCCACGTTTGTGCCGCCGAGAACCGACCCCGCCTGTTCCTTCAAAGTAGAAGCCACTTGGGGCCGCGACGTTTGCAGCGCCGGCATCAAACCGAACAGCAGCGCCGTCGCGAGCATCACGACGAATGTGAATGCCAGAACGCGCAAATCGGGAGCAGTCGAAACGAGCACATCGGTCGAATCCGCCGGAAGGTAGGCGGCCAGCAGCAGCCGATCGCCCCAAACCGCAAGAGCAAGGCCCAGAGCGGCGCCGAAGGCGGATAAAAGCAGGCTTTCGATCAATAGTTGCCGGACGATCTGCAACCGGTGCGCGCCAACCGCAAGGCGGATCGCAATTTCCCGCTGTCGCGCCGTCGCGCGGGAAAGCAGCAGATTCGCGATATTCGCGCATGCCATCAGAAGCACCGCTCCGGTGATCGCCATCAGCAACCAAAGCGATGTCGAGAAATGCTCCCGCAGATAGGAACGTCCCTGAGATCCCGGAAGGACGTCGATCGAGCACTTCAAAAACTGCGCGCGGTCGTAAGAGGACGCGTTACGAAAAGCCGGCTCTTTCACCTCCTGTTCGAGCATGTGATGCATGAACGGCTGCAGAGACGCTTTGGCCTGGACGGGCGTCACGCCCGGCTTCAATCTTCCGAAGGCATTCACCCAGCGCTGCCGGCGATCCTTCAAGCCGTCCCAGAAAGGCGTCATCTGCGCCTTCATCATCACCGGCACGAAAATCTTCGATGTATGTCCTAACTCCACGCCATCAAATCCCGGCTGGACGACACCGATGATCGTCATATTGTGGCCATTGATGACCAATGTTTTGCCGATAACAGATCGGTCGGAAGCGAAGCGGGACTGCCAGTAGCTGTAACTGAGCATCACGATAGGATGACCGCCGGGCACGCGGTCGTCACTCGGAGTAAATGCGCGTCCGATATACGCTCCCACGCCGAGTACGGGAAAATACGAGCCGGAAACCAGCTCACCGGAGACGCGCTCGGTGTGATTGCCGTAGCCAAGGCTCGCGTCGATTGGAAAGCGGCAGAACATTCCGGAGAAGACCCGATTGTTATCTCGAAAATCCTTGTACATCGGATACGAGATCGCATTGCCGCCCCAGTTGCTGCCGTAATGGCGCCCTCGCATTGTCAGCAACACTAATTGCTGGGGTTCCTTGACCGGCAAGAGGCGGAGAAGAATTTGATCGAGCAGGGTGAAAATGGCCGTGTTGGCGCCGATGCCGAAAGCCAGTGAAATCACTGCGATTGCAGTAAATAACGGAGCCCTGCGGAAGCCGCGGAGAGCATAGCGAACATCGTTCCAAACATTAGCCATTCCGATCCTCGTAGCAGCCGGGCGGCCGCGAAAGTGGGTTAGACGAAACAAAATACGGAATAGTTGGGCGGAGTGTTTCGTTTATTTGAGGGCGTGGCGCAACCAAGCATACGCCGTGTTATCTCTTGCATTGATGGAGTTCGAAATTCATCTCGCCAAAGGATCTGAAGACATTCAGGCAGTGCAAATCTTGTGGAAGGAGTATTGGACTTCCCTCGGCCTGGCGCCGGAATTTCAGAGTTTCACGGATGAACTGCGAGATCTGCCAGGCGTCTACAGCGAACCTGGCGGCCAGCTAATCATTGCTAAGGACGGCGAGAAGCCGGCCGGAACGATTGCCCTTCGACGTCTCTCAGAGCGGTCCTGTGAAACCAAAAGGTTGTACGTGCGCCCAGCATTTCGCGGCAAAGGATTGGGGCGAGCCCTGCTAAATCAAGTAATAGCGGGCGCCCGCTCAATTGGCTATGCGACGATGTACGCCGATTCCTTGCCCTCAATGGCCGACGCACACGCCCTGTATCGAAGCTGTGGCTTCAAGCAGGCCGGACCATACAGCGCGACGCCGACTCCTGGAGCGATGTACTTTGAGCTTTCGCTGATTTAATTTTTCCCGCCGGAGTTTTTGCTCTTTGATTGTGAATTCGCTTTGACCGGAAAATTCTTCGCCAGGTAATCGATGATTGTATTGAACTCATCGTCCGTGCCGTTTGCGCCTTTATTCACCATATCGCTCACAATCTGCGTCCATCCGTCTTCCGTCTCATGGCGTCCCAGGACGATCTCAGGAGCATGACATCCGCTGCAAATTTTCTCCATAGTGGCTTTCCCCGGACCATCGGGTAACTTCAACGAATTCGTCCCGGCAAAGACCAGATTACTCGTCAGAAAAAGGCTGCCGAAGATCAGAGTGCGACGCGTTATTGCCAAACCAAGCACTCTTTCATTATGCAGAACTCACCGGGAACTGCCCCGAGCTTAGCTGCCTGAATCGTTTGTGAAATAATGCAGGCAAACGTACGCCATGAAACGCCGGAATTTCGTTCAAAACTTGTTACTCGCGCCGGTTGCTCCCACCGTCGCCGCAGCGGCAGCCACGCCAACACCCTCGCCGCAACCTGCCACTCACCAGAAGCCTGCCACGGAACCGAAGACTCCCGTTCGCGAAAGGCCGTGGGGCCCCCATGACGTTCCCAAACTGGACCTGACGGGAGTAGACCTAACAGGGCAGCCGGCTCCTCATTACTTCACGGCGGCGCAGTTTGCAACGCTGCGAAAATTAGGCGCTCTTTTCGTACCTCCTCTCAAGAGCAATCCCGGCGCGCTGGAGGCGCAAGCGCCCGAGTTTCTCGATTTCTTAATCAGCGCGTCGCCGGACGATCGCCAAAATCTCTATCGGTTCGGCCTCGATAGTCTCGACAGCCAATCGAGAGACGAATTCCAAAAGCCGTTTTGCGATCTGGATGCGCAACAAGCCGACCGAATTCTGCGGCCGCTGCTCGTCGTAAGACCCTGGGCGGAAGATTTTCCTAGCGACCCTCTGCGGAAGTTCATCGCGCAGGTACACGAAGATCTCAGGACCGCTACCATGAATTCGCGCGAGTGGGCTGCCGCTTCGGAGAAATCGGGACGCCACTTCACCCGCGGATTCCGCGGCAGCGGCTACTATTGGTTTCCGATCGATCCAATCAGCCAAGGATAAATCGATGCCTGTGAAAACATACGATGTCCTGATAGCAGGCTCAGGGCACTCCGGCGGCATGGCCGCGAATATCCTCACGTCCAAAGGCATCTCCTGCCTGATGCTGAACGCCGGCCCGGAAGCGGACTACGAAAAGGACCGCGCGCTCAAGCATGCTTACGAGCTTCCCTACCGTGGTTTCGACAAACCCGGACGGTTGCCGCACGTCTTTCAGGCAAACGAGTTCAACGCCAATCAGTGGGTCGATGAAAAGGAAATCCCTTACACGTGCCCGTCCGACGCACCGTATAACTGGGTGCGTGTCCGGCTTCTCGGAGGCCGCTCTCTGTTCTGGGCGCGGCAGTCGTTTCGTCTCAGTAACTTCGAATTCAAAGCGGGTGAAATCGACGGGACGGGCGATAGCTGGCCGATCAGTTTAGAAGACCTGGCCCCGTTCTATTCCCGCGTCGAAAAAATCTTCCGGGTCGCCGGCCGCAAGGAAGGCTGGCCGCAGTTCCCCGATGGCGACTTCGTCGAAATAAACTATCCGCCCGATACCGACAGCATAAAGCGCTTCACCGAAATTGCCACGAAGCAAGGCGTAGGGGTTTCCAAGTGGCGCTCCGCGCTCGGCAAAGATGGGCTGGCGAGTTCCATCAATTTGCTGCTGCCCGATGCCTTGGCTACGGGCAAACTCGATATCGTCGAGAACGCCATCGTCCGTGAGATCAGCGTCGACAAAAACACCGGACTGGCCAATGGCGCGCATTTTGTCGACCGGCACTCCGGACGTGAAATGCACGTGAAAACCCGGGTGGTTGTGCTTGCCGCCGGTTGTCTGGAGAGCACACGCCTTCTGTTGAATTCGAAAGTCGGTAACTCCAGCGGCGTGATGGGACACTATCTCGTCGATCAGATGTACGGTGTCTCGGTAGTGGCGTCCGTGCCGGAAGCTCGCGACGGCAAAGCCCCTCCGGGATTGATGGGCGGCAACGCTTTCATTCCCCGCTTTCGCAATCTCAGCAAGAAGGACAAACGCAATTTCATCAAAGGTTATTGCGTAGGCATCAGCAGTGGCGGCAACGCCAACGCGAACTTCTTTCCGCTGTACGGTGAAGAGCTACAGGCAAAACTCGATAGCTACGCCAACTCCTGTGTCTCGGGCAGCATCTTCGGCGAACGTGTCGCGCGTTATGAAAATCATGTTCGGATCGATTCCGAGGTGAAGGATCGCTGGGGTATTCCGGTTCTTCACATAGAAGCCCGCGATACCGACAACGAGCGCAATTTATGCAAGGACGCAGCCGATACGATTGAAGAATGGTTCCATGATGCCGGCTGGGAAATCATTTGTAAAACCGATCGCGTAAATCCCCCGGGCTATAGCATTCACGAAGTGGGGACTTGCCGTATGGGCGACGATCCTAAAAAGAGCGTTCTCAATAAGTGGTGCCAGAGCCACGACGTCAAAAACATATTCGTGGTGGATGGCGCCAGCTTTGTCACATGCGGCTGGCAAAATCCGACGATGACGATTCTCTCGCTGTCGATGCGAGCGTCTGAATATCTCGCCGAACAGATGCGTACGAACGCCGTTTAAGGTTCAGCGCGCCGGCTTGAGGTAAGCCAATGCGCAGGCTGCGCTGGGGTTCGAACAACCCGCTTGCTTGCGCAAGGCGGCTCTGTATGAAGGTAAGTGGTTGCCCGCTCTAATTGATGCCGTGAATGCGCAGGCTCACTAGTTGGTTGATGGTCAACTCTTTCATCCCACGCGCTCGGAGGTTCTGGATGTACTCCGGCGTAACGCCATGAATACGCATCGCGATCAGTTCGTCCGATTCCGGATGGCGATAGCCCAGACCCCGTAGTTGTTGGACAAATTCCGGCGATACGCCGTGTATGCGAAACGCAATCAACTTATCCTCGTCGGGCGTATAGCCGAGCCTTCGGAGCGATTGCACAAATTCAGGAGTGACGCCGTGTATGCGGAAAGCCACCAGTTTATCGGCGTCCGTGGCTTTCAATCCTGCAGAACGCAATTGGCGAATAAACGCGTCGTCGACGTGAAAGATCCGGAACGCCATGAGTTTGCCGGCGTCAAGTCCATCCACGCCCGCTGCCTTCATGTCACGAGCAAACGTCAGGCTGACATCATGCACTGCAAACGCAAGCTGCTGTTCGGTTGTAATGCCGGAAAAGCCGAGCGAGGCCATTTCGGCCCGGTAACGAGGGTTCGGATCGAACTGAAAGAGCCCCGCTCCTTCGCCGCCTTGCAGAAAGCCTTCACAGCTCAATTTGCCGGCGTCGCGTTCGATCGTGAAATGCACGTCGTGCTTGCCGGCCGTGGACCAGTCGATTCCGTGGAAATCGGCTTTGTTCCATTCCGAACTTGTATTGAAACGATGATGCTCTCCGGAGCCGCCCTGCAAGGAAAACTGTACTTTACCCTGCTTCTCCGATGAGCCCAGCGTCCACTCGCCTGACTGCGTTTGAAAGGGCCAGAGCAGCCCGGCGCCCGCAACGGCAGCCGTGAGCGAATATAAAACCATTCGTCGTCTTGTGCGCATATTCATTCCCGACAATTGGGCCTCGACACAGTTGTAATGGCGTTTAGAGTACGCCGGAGTTTTTCAGCGCGATGAGCTGATTGATATTCAAGTTGGCGAACCCGTGGCTCTTCACTTTTTGAATGAATTCGGGTGTGACGCCCTGTACTTTCGCCGCAATGTAGTCGTGCGTGTGAAGGTTCGTGAATCCGGCCGATTGCAGCGAGTGAATGTACTCCGGGGTGATTCCCTGAACGCGAAATGCAAGCAGGTCTCCGATCGAGATGCCTTTCAGTCCCAACCGTTCGAACTCCGCAAAATCGGAGGGCTTTACCCCTTGCACTCGCATACCAATGATGTCCTGAGTGCTGATGTTCTTGAATCCTTGCGCCTGAATCTGGCGCACATATTCCGGCGTGACGCCCTGAACCCGTAGCGCAATCAGATCGCCAACCGACGGCTTCAATCCGGTTGAACGGATATCGCGGACGTAAGTGGGATCGACCCCTTGGATCTTTAAGGCAAGGAGGCGGTTCACATCGGGGTTCAGCCCGACGGCGTGGATGTCCCGAACGTACTGCGGCGTGACGCCTTGCACTTTCAACGCGATCAATTGATCGGCAGTCAGATTCTTCAATCCAACTGATTCGAGGCCCGCGATATATGACTCTCCACTAGGGGCATGTGACGCTTGATGGGCCGGCTGTTGTGCCGCCGGACGATCGCTTTGCGCGCTGGCCATGATGAATTGAACGGGCTTCCGCGATGACTGCATGGCGTCTGTATCCGGCATTGGCGCGTCGGGCGCGTATTGAGGAATCATGGCCGTGCTTCCGGACACGTTGAAGCTGAGTTCAGAAAGCGCCGGAATTGTCTTTGTCAATGACGTGCTTGCAAAGACCGCTCCGGCCATAACCAAAATCCCAACGACGGCCAAGCCTCTCGTTCGTACGGCTCCAGCCGTGACCGGCATCCCGAGGAGGCGCGCGATACGCGAGCGAAGCGAACCGCTATTAGCGCCCAGAGCGAAGGCAGGCGTGGCCCGCCACTGCTCCATCAACGCCAGCGCCCTGGCGTATTCGGCTGCATCGCCGCATACCGCCACCGCAATATCGTCGCAACAGTGCTCGCGTTCCATTCGAATTCGCCGGCTGAGCCACCAGACCGCCGGATGATAGAAGAGGCAGGATTCGACCGCCACCTGGAATAGATTGATCAGTGAATCGCATCGCCGGATGTGCGCCAACTCATGCGCGATGACTGCGTCCAATTGTTGCGGGGAAAGCCCGGCGATCGCCGTAACCGGAAGCAAAATGATCGGGCGAAGCCAACCGATTGCGGCAGGAGCATCCAGATTTCGCGATTCTAAATAACGTACAACCTTCGTGATTCCGAGCCGCCGTTGAAAGCTCAGGCAGCGCTGCCGCAATTGCGAGGAAAGCCCTTCGGTATTCTCGCGGCACATGCGCTCCAGAACAATCCAGCCACCAACGGCCCGGACCGAGAATATGAGAACACCGGCGAGCCAGAACAAGACAAAAACACTCGCCCAATCGCATGCGAACGAGTTCCCCGCGATTTGCGCGGATGAAGGAAGAAATGCCGGGACGGCCAGCTCATGGAAGACCGGCATGAATGATGGGCCGGGCGTCGATCCCGGGCGTAACGCGACAAATGTAACGATGGGGCAAATCGCCATCCCTACAAACACGGCAAGCGCCAGGGCATAGCGAGTGGCTACCTTTCGAACGGGCAGGATTGCGAGGTGAAATAGAAGGGCCAAAGCAAATCCCTGCCAAATGAAATGAATCAGAGTCCAACCCAGGCGGTGGATAGTATCTGGAGACAGCGATAAGGCGCTCATGATTTTTTCACCTCTTCATATTCGTCGAGCATGCGGCGAATCTCTTCGATTTCCCGCTCCGGCGTTTTCTTGCCGGCTAACGCATGCATCATCAATTGGCTCGCCGAACCTGCGAAGGCGCGATGCAGAAGATCCGAAACTAATTGCTGTTTCGTTTTCTCGGCCGGCTGGCAGGCTTGGTAAATATGCGCCCGGCTTTCCTCATTTCGCCGAACCATACCTTTGGCGGTCATGATTTGCATGATCTTCAGCACCGTGGTGTAGCCGATTTCTCTGGCGGCGGAGAGCGCTTCGTGCACCTCTCGAACGGTGGAAGGTCCCCGCTCCCAGAGCACGCGCAGGATCTCCAGTTCGTTGGGGGTGGGCTTCGAAACCGGCTGGCCTGGCATACGGAAAGAATATACGAAGCACTTCGTAGTTGTCAACGAAAACTTTCGTAGTTATCGCAAAGAATGTAAAACCCGCACTCGATACACTTGAAAACGGATGAAAATCAAGCAGATCTCGACGGCGGTTCTCGAATCGAATTTCGACTGGACGTTGGTGAAGGTTGAGACAGCGAATGGAATCGTAGGATATGGCGAGGCTTTCCTCGGACCCGGCTTGCCGGCGGTCATTCAGGAATTCGCTTCGGTGCTGATCGGCGAGGATGCAACGTCGATCGATCGTTTGCTTCGCCGGCTGCGGGCGATGACGGTCTATGCTTCGCCCGGCCTCGTGTGGCACGCCTTAGCCGGCATCGAAACAGCGCTGCTCGACGCCTTGGGCAAGACCTATCACATGCCTGTTTGGCAGATGCTTGGCGGAAAGTATCGCGACGGCGTCACCATTTATGCCGATTGCCACGCGGGCGACGCACTCGAGAGCATGACTCCGCTGCTTCTTCCTCGCACTCCCGGCTGGATGCACAGCGAAGTAGCCACCGGCCACAAGAGCATCGTGAGCCTCAAGCACCATGGCTGGGATGCCTCCAGGCAGGATCACCTGACACCCGAAGCCTATGGCCGCCATGCCGCGGACGTAGTCGAAAAAGGCTTCCGCATTCTCAAATTCGATATCGATGTTCCGACACCCTACGAAACTGACGAATATAATCGCGCTCTCAGCAATGCGGAGGTAGACTATGCGGCCGCGCTGGTGCGTTCCATACGGGAGGCGATAGGCCCGGAGATCGAGCTCGCAATCGATTGCCACTGGAATTACAATGTGCAGACCGCGATCGCTATCGGCCAGGCCGTGGAATCAAGCAGGCTGTTGTGGCTGGAAGACCCGGTTCCTCCCGAGAACATTCGCGCCATCGGCGAAGTGCAGCGAAACACGCGGACGCCGATCGCCACCGGCGAGAATCATTACCTTCGAACGGATTTCCAATCGATGATCCTGGATGCCGGACTTCGCACGCTCTCTCCCGACGTGCAGAAGGTGGGAATTTGGGAGGGCAGAAAGCTGGCGGATCTGGCAGACATGCATTACGTAAATCTGGCATGGCACAACATCAGCAGCCCCGTTGGCACCATGGCGGGAGTCCATCTGGCCGCAGCCACGCCGAATTTTCTTGCGCTCGAGTGGCATGCCGCCAGCGTGCCGTTTTTCGACCAACTCGTACGAGGCAGCGAAGGACCGCTCATCCGAGGCGGCCGCGTCGCAGTTCCCGATCTGCCGGGCCTGGGCGTCGATATCGATGAAGACGTGGCATACCGTTACCGCAAGCCCGGAGAACGCTTCTTCGGCGATACCGTGGAGCGCGTATGAGAGTGCTGGTTACCGGCGCTCAAGGCTGCATTGGTGCCTGGATCGTCAAACAACTGCTGGAGCGTTCGATTGAAGTCGTTATATATGATCTCGACCCGGAGCCGAGGCGGTTGTCGCTCATTGCATCACCCGATGAAATTGAGCGAGTCACGATAGAGACCGGCTCCATTGAAGACACCGCGCGAGTGAAGGCGCTCGTGCGGAACGGCGGCATAACCCATATCGTGCATCTGGCGGCGCTGCTGATTCCGGTCTGTCAGGTCCATCCGGTGAAAGGCGGGATGGTAAACATCGTCGGAACGTTAAACGTCTTCGAGGCGGCGCGCGACGCGGGCAGGCCCGTACGGGTGGTTTATGCAAGCTCCGCGGCCGTGTGGGGACCGGAAGAAGCGTACGGCGACCGCATGCTAACCGAATCGGATGCACTGCTGCCAAACACGCACTACGGCATATTCAAACAAGCGAATGAGGGCAACGCCCATGTGTTCTACGCGCAGAATGGCATTTCCAGCGTGGGCCTGCGGCCCTGGACCGTTTATGGAGTGGGCCGCGATAGCGGGCTAACGGGCGATCCGACCATTGCAACCAAGGCAATTGTGCTGAAGCAGCCATTCCAGATTCGCGTCACCGGTTTCATGGACATGCAATACGTGGAGGATGTCGCCGCTACATTCATCCGCGCGCTCTTGACGGACCTGCAGGGCGCTCACGTATTCAATTTGTCTGGTGAAATTGTCGAGATGAACGATCTCATCCGGATGCTGGACGAATTGCGGCCTGGCGCGGCGCGCTTGATCACCGCGGCCGGAGCAAAGGTTCCCGTGGCGCACAAGCTCGATTCATCGCAGCTTCACAAGCTGATTCCCGGCATTCCGCACACTCCGTTGAAAGAAGGATTGGAAAGGACGCTGACTCACTTTGAGCGACTGCAGCGTGAAGGCCGGCTCTCCCCACAACTTGTCTGAGACCGGTCTCGATATCGAAAATCCGGACGCGCTTGTGGCATACCTGCACGCGCAAAGAATCGTCGCAACGGACGACCATCCTGAAATCCGCGTTCTGCGCGGTGGCGTGTCAAACAGAACGGTGCTGGTCGTCAGCGGCTCTCGTCCACCCTTCGTGGTCAAACAAGCGCTGCCCAAGCTGCGTGTCGCAGTGGATTGGTACAGCAATCCTGAGCGGATTCACACCGAAGCGCGCGGGCTCGAATGGCTGCTCCCGATAGCGCCGGCCGGCACCATCACACCGCTTCTATTCGAGGATTGCGACCGCCACGTGATCGCAATGGCCGCTGTGCCCGAGCCTCATCGGAACTGGAAGACCGTTCTGCTCGGAGGCGATATCGAGATCAGCCATATTGAGCAATTCGCACGACTGCTCGGCACCATTCATCGCAAATCCGCGGAGGATCCGGCTCGTGCGGCTCAAATTTTCGGAGACCGCTCCAATTTCGAGACGTTACGTCTGGAGCCGTACTATCGCTATTCGGCGGAACAGGTCCCACAGGCAAAGGCGTTTCTCGAAGATCTGATCGACGACACGCTCAACACGCGCCTCACGGTAGTGCATGGCGATTACAGCCCGAAGAATATCTTGATTCATGACGGCAGGCTCGTGCTGCTCGACCATGAAGTGATCCATTTCGGAGATCCCGCCTTCGACATGGGATTCTCGCTGACGCACTTGTTGAGCAAGGCTCATCATCTACCGGTACATCACCCGGAGTTCCTGGCCGCCGCCCACGTCTACGCCACCGTGTATCTCGATAGCTTGCAAGGCATAGATTGGCGAGAGGCATTAGAGCCAAGATCTGTCCGGCATACGCTCGCATGTCTGCTCGCAAGAGTCGCGGGAAGATCGCCGCTTGAATACCTATCGGCTGAAGAGAGAAACACCCAGGAGCGCTTAGTGAAAAGTTTGATGCCGCATCCACCGCGCACGCTTCCGGATTTGATCGACGCCTTTTCGGAGGGACTGAGTGCCGGCCATTGAACGCCTGACAGGCCGCGAGATTCTGGACAGCCGCGGACGTCCGACGGTGGAGGCCACCTGCGCGCTGCGTGGTGGCTTTGTGGCGTCCGCTTCCGTGCCTTCCGGAGCGTCCACCGGAACAGCCGAAGCTCTGGAGCTTCGCGACGGCGATCCGAAGCGATATCGTGGGCTCGGATGCCGGAAAGCCGCGGGACATGTCGGGGGCGTCATTCACGACACAGCGCGAGGACACAAGTTCGAAGACCAGGCCGAATTCGACCGGCTTCTGATCGAACTCGACGGAACGCCGAATAAATCGCGCCTGGGCGCGAACGCGACCTTGGCGGCTTCCATTGCATTCGCGAGGGCATCGGCCATCGAAGCTGGCTTACCTTTGTGGCGGCAATTCGCCGGCATGGTGAATACGGAGCCGTCAACCCTGCCACGCTTGACCATTAACCTGTTCAGCGGCGGCAAACATGCAGGCCAGCAGGTCTCCATACAGGATGTCCTCATCGTTCCGGCCGCGGCAAAAACAATAGATGAGACGCTTGCAGTTGCTTACGACGTCTATCAGGCCGCGGCCGCGCTGGTCCTAGAACGATATGGCATGCGGTTGCTGCGAGCGGATGAGGGAGGTATGGCGCCGCCCTGCCGCACGGCGGAAGAGATGATCGAGCTTGCACTTGAGGCGATCGAGGCGGCTGGCTATATTCCACAGTCCGAAGTGAATCTTGCCGTGGATGTCGCTTCGACACATTTTCATTCATGCGATGTATATCGTCTGGGCGAAGATGTTCTGACAAGCGGCCGGATGGTGGAGCGAGTTGCGGAATGGGTTAGCGCCTATCCTATCGTCAGCGTGGAAGATGCATTAGCGGAAGACGACTGGAAGGGCTGGCCGAAACTCCTCAAGCAGATTGGAGATCACGCGTTAATAGTGGGAGACGATCTGCTTTGCACTAACCCGGCGCGCATCCAGCGCGCGATCACCGAACATTCCTGCAACGCGCTTCTACTGAAGGTGAACCAGATCGGCACGCTGACAGAGGCTGCCGAAGCACGCAGACTCGCGCGGGAGGCCGGCTGGCAAGTGACCATCAGCGTCCGCAGCGGCGAGACGGAAGACAACTGGGCAGCCGATCTTGTCGTCGGATGGAGCGGCGGCCAGTTCAAGAACGGCTCCATCACGCAATCGGAGAGGTTGTCAAAATACAACCGGCTGCTGCAAATCGAGAACGAAACGGGGCTGCCTGTGAACTCGTGGCCGCGCGCTGAATAAGGCCTGGTGCGACTCCGATTGTAAGTTACGTTCACGCAGAGCCGCTTTGCGTCAGCAAGCAGGTTCTTCAGGTAACGGCACAACCGCGCACTAACGCCTACCAAGCCGCAAGGTGCGATCGAAGCAGGTCCGAAAGCACATCCGATTGCGGATAGGGATGCACACGATATTGGCGGAATCCTTCGCCGAATTCGGCGCCGGCCCGGGCCGCGGCACGGCTCCATGCCTCCATCTGCTCCAGATAATTGTCGACGTTGTGCTGAAGCCGCAGCCATGCCCTCTGGCTTTCATGCTTCGCGAGCATGCTCTTTTTTTTCGCGAAAGTGGAGCCAATGTCGATGACGACATCGGCGTCCACTCTCGCCCCGGTCCTGTCGGTCACCTCCACGGGGTCCATGAAATATAAGTGAGGAATGCGCGGAAGCGGCGCTTCACCTCCGCCGGTCGTGTAATTCGGAACCGAGGCGGTAAAGCAGGCATCCCGCACTAAGATGCTGGTGGCTTCGTGATCGCAAAGATAATCGCTCGGTGACGCGGTCAGGATTACGTCAGCCTTCAATAGTCGCAGCAACTCCGTCACCCGGCGGCGCGACGGGTCGTCGCTAAAGATCGCGAGATCCTTGAATCCAGCGCAAAGATAGCGGGCGCCGATCAGATTTGCGGCCGCTGCGGCTTCCGTCTTGCGTATTTCGGACAGTTCCTCTGGGCCATATTCGCCGGACCCGCAATCGCCCGCGGTCATCGTGACAATCGTGATCTCGTGGCCATCCTTTGCGAGAAGCGCCAGCGTTCCGGCCGCGAGAAATTCAGCATCATCCGGATGAGCGTGGATAGACGCAATTCGCATGCGCCGGCCACTCCCTATGTTTTCTGTTTCCAATGATCCCTCTCAAATACTGCGTCTTCCGATTTCCATGTGCCGAACTTGGAGCACATCTGCCCGCCATCGACGAAAAGCGTCGCGCCCGTTATATAAGATGCAAGATCGGACGCGAGAAACAGGACAGTGTTCGCGACTTCTTCCGGCTCGCCGCCCCGCCCCAGCGGGATTTCGCTGAAGTAAGTGGATAAGTGTTCGGGCCGGGCGAACTGCGGTTCCGTTAGCCGCGTTCGGATCAGGCCCGGGCACACCGCATTCACTCTGATACCGTAGGGACCTAATTCATTCGCGGCCGTGTGCAACAAACCGAGCAGACCGGCCTTGCTGGCATTGTAGGCGATCAGATCCGGCTCCCCATCATAAGAATTTGTCGAGGCCGTCATCACAATGGCGCCTTTGCGGAGCGGCTTCATCCTGTCAGCCGCAATTTGCAGAGTGTGAAACGCGCCCGTCAAGTTCACAGCGATCGTGCGATTCCAAATTTCGGCGCTCGTCTGGTCGAGACGGCTCGCTGAAGCGATTCCTGCGTTGATGACGACTACGTCGGGGTCCGGCGCCTGAGCGAAAGCAGCTTCGAGCGATTCGCGATTTGTCACATCGGCAAAACAAGCGCGTGCTCCGGAAGAAGACGCAATTTCGGCCAGCTTTTCGGACGGAAGATCGAAAATCCAGGCATCCGCTCCCGCACCCGCAAGAGCTTTAGAAATCGCAAGCCCAATCCCGCTTGCGCCTCCGGTGACGATGGCGGTTTTTCCGGTAAATTTTAAGTGCATGTCGTCGGGGATTCTTAGCCAGCGCCCTGGCTCAATCCATACGCAATAGTCGCATTCCGCCAGAAATACTTCTCGCTTGCTGCTCTGCCCTTTGTCGCGAAGTATTCCCGGACAATGCCAAGCGCAACGGAATACGGAGCCACGTGGCCGCTCACCGGCCAATTGCTGCCATAGATTAGTCTATCGGGGCCGAAGATTTCCCAGAGATGGTCCAGCGCCGGCCGGTAATAGTTGATGTCTTCCCGCACTTTGCCGTTCACAACACGTGGCACGTTCGAAACTTTTACATAAACCTGAGACCGCCTCCCAAGCTCCCGCAAAGCTCTCTCGTACTTATGCCGCATTTGAGCTTCACGCGGCATGTCAATCGGCAGATGATCGATAACAACGCGAAGGGTAGGAACACGAGCGGTAAGCCGCAGCACGTCCGCGATTAACGCAGGATCGGGATTCGCCGTATCCATTTCCAACCCCGCGCCCGCCATGAACTTGAGATCGGATATGAAATCGGGGTTCTCGATGTCCGCTCCCAGTTCCCGGCCCCACAGATTGCCGCACCGGATGCCGCGAAAACGCCGGTTCTTCCGAAACCGATTCAAATGCTTGCGGAAATCCGGGGCGCCCGGCTGTAAGTCGCCCACGGTACCCACGATGATCGGCTCCCTTTCCGCCAGATCCAGCACCCACTGGTTATCTTCCAACCAGGGGCTTGCTTCCACTTCGATTACGCCTGTGACTCCTAACGGTTCAGCCATGCGGCGGAATTCGGCGGGGAGGACCGTCCGGTAAAGGAGTTTGTCGTCCTTTGGCGGCCAAGGGACACCCTGTGGACGGGACGGATCGTAGAAATGAACGTGAGTATCAATGATCTTTGCCGGAGCTTCAGCATCCGCCCCGGATAGGGCAACGGCCGCGCTTGCTCCGATGAATTCTCTTCGGCTCAGCATAGGGACGGGCGTTGCGAGTGTATCAGAGGCTCCGCCGATGCCAGGCTAGAACGCCTGCGGGCCGCGCGCCGATCAGGCGCCAAATGGCGGATGACCTTTCAGCTTCGGATCGTACGCATGCAGCGCCGGAAGCTTATCCTCGGGCACAAACGGATCCCACGCCTTGATTGGTTCGGGCGCCGCTAAACTGCCCTTGGTCTCGAAACGCATCGTAACTATCTGCTGCGGCTTAATCGAGAACATGTACTCAGACGCCTTCCGTAAGCTCGATTTTTTACGACCAGTGAGATCGGTAAATGTGGGGTTGCCATGCGGCAGATTCAGCTTCACCCGGGCCGTTCCAGGCGATCCAACGAACTCCACCAATCGCAATTCAATGTGATTTCCTTCGCGCCGCATTGCCTCGACGATGACATTCTCCGATGTTTCAATAAACGACTTCGGCTGTGACACCGCGCGGCCGGGAATCACCACCGGCTCACGATTATATTCCCAGGCCATGCGGGGAATCTGTTGCTGCCGCCAATCTTCCGCGCGGGCGACCAGAGAATAGGGAAGGACGTGCTTTCCTTTCCCGCTTAGCCACGGATTAGGATAGCCCTGATACTTATCTTCGGCATTCAGCAGGTAAATGATTGGAGTCCGGCCATCGATTTCGCGTCCGCTCAGGCCGCGATCGAACAAGGCCAGCCCTCCGCCGCCGGCTAAGGAATAATCGATCCAGCGTACCGCCGGCACGATGCCTTTGGTCCATCCGTGAAGATCCGGAATCGGCCTCGTCCATGCGCCATGCGAAAACCCGTATGGAATTCCACGGCGCACTTCCAGCACATCTTCGGCCAGCGGAATCTCTGAAACCACGACCGTATAGTTCGGGATGTCGTTCAGTTCGGTTTCGAAATCGATTCGCGGATGATCGTGATAGAAACGCATTGTGCGCCGGAGCGTTCCGCCTCCGTAAAATGTGCCATCCACTTCCACGGTGGTAGCCACAGAGCCTTTCGTGACGCGAATGGTGGACGGCTGATCCGCCGATGTCGCGATCCGCGAACGTCCGGAACGCGGAGGCATCTGATCGCCCGGTGATTTTGCTTCTTTCGTGGGGCGTTCCGCCACAATGACGTTCGCGGGACCCGCAAGCAATTCGCGCCCGGTAGCTTTCAACTTCAGGCTGGTGATTGCGCCGTTGGCGCTGTCGATGCGAACTGAATAATGATTTGTGTCAATTGTCTCAGGCAGATCGATTTGTTGTGGCGCAATCGCAGGCTGGTCCGATAATTTCCAGCCTCCGGCGCTGGCGGCAGGCATCTCGATACGGCACAATGTCAATCCGTCGGGCAGCGCTTCGCTTGCGATCCCGTCCAGCCCTTTACCGGCCGGCAAACGCAAAGCGACCGGATCGTTGCGCGTCCAGTTGAGCGGATTGAAAAGTCCGACGCCATCGCCTTCGTGAAGCGCCGCTTCTCCCGCCGCTCTCAGCACGCCGCCGGTTGTTTTATGAACCCATTCAAACCGGTCATTCACATCCCAGGATTTCGGATCGACAAACACCATCCCGCCGGCCGATCCCCACAGCGTGTTGCGGTCCATATTGAGGCACATCAGTATCCAGGAATCGTAAAGCGGCTTCACTGGATATTTGTATTCGCCCGTGAGACTTGCGGCTGTGGCGAGCATTTCGGCGGCCTGCAACGCTTGCTCGTTTCGGCGGTATCGGGTCTTTACCTCCGGATTCTCAATCCAGAAAGCGTCAAAATCGTAAGCGGTCCCGCCGTGGACAGTCGGGATATCGATCTTTCCCGACTTGATGCCCGGCGCAACCGAATCGACGTATTTGCTGAGCGTGGAAAACTGGATCTGCCGGTCCGGCACAGTCTGGTTCCATTGCTTCAAAAGTTCAGTGGGATACTGCTTCACTATCGGAGCGAGCGCATAATCGCCCGATCCTGCCAAGACCAGAATCGGCGCGTCCTTTGGAGTGATCGCTTCCTTGCTATCGAAAAAACTTTCCAGTTCCGTAAGCTGATTCGAAGTAAGCGGGGCTTTGGTTTCAAAGACGACGCCCGCTTCGCTGTAATGGCCGGGGCATAGCGTCAATATGCGCGATCCGTCCGGAGACACGGTCCAGTACATCGTTTTGCCTGCCGGGTTCTTACGCGTGTAGACCAGCGCTTCCAGCCCAAGACCAGCGGCAATCTGCGCCATCTGGTCGTGCGTGCCACACACGTCGATGTTCCACGAATAGCGCGGCTTAACACCGAAAACCTGCTGGTACCAGCGCAGTCCCTCCACTCCCAGACGCACGAGCGCCTCACCACCGGAGAGGTTAATGGTGGACTCAAGAAAGTAACCGTTCACCAGTTCGACGCGCTTTTCGGCCACGCGGTGCTTCAGCTCCGGAATACGCTCGGGCTGAAAATTCATAATGGCGATGATGTTATTCACCTCGGACATCACAAACTCGTAGGCGGGATCGTCGCGCACGCGGTCGAGGTGATCGAGGTAGCTGTTGGCGCAATATACACGCTCTTTTGAGAACGTTGTAAGCCACCCGCAACTTGCCGGATGAAAATTCGGAACCAGGTAGACCTTGCGTTTAGCGGAGGCTGGCGCGGCGTCAACAAGGCTCATTGAGGAAGCCGTGGCCGCTGCGCCGGCGATGAATTCGCGTCTGGTCAGCATCTTGTCCTTTCGCGCCAGGGTTGCGCCGGATTATTTTATCAGCAAATATAAGATTCAGTAAGAAAACAGCGATGTTTCACGAGCAGTACTTCGAAGATTACATTTCCGGCGAGCAGCGCAGGACGGGCGGGCGGACGATAACGGAAGCCGACATCGTGATTCACGCCGGACAAACCGGCGATTTTTATCCGCATCATATGGATGCCGAATGGTGCAGGACGCAGCCGTTCGGCCAGCGCATGGCTCACGGAACTCTGGTGTTCAGCGTCGCGGTGGGGATGACCGCGGGCGCGATCAATCCGCGCGCCATGTCGTACGGCTACGACAGGCTTCGTTTTGTGAAACCTGTTTTTATCGGCGACACCATCCAAGTGACAGTCACGGTGAAAGAGAAACGCGACGATCCGAAACGCCCGAATCACGGCATAATCGTGGAGACGTGCCAGGTTCTCAACCAGAGAGACGAGACTGTCCTGGTATGCGAGCACTTGCTGCTTGTGGAACGAAGGCCGGGCGATTCGTAAAGAAACCGGCGCTGCGAGCCGCAAGTTGCCGCTGTTGAAGGCGTAAAGCACCGCTGCATCCCCCTCCCTCACGGTCGGGGTTGGTGCACGCCAATGAAGGTTTCGTTGTTGAGGGGAGCACGTGCGCCCATGAGCCGCCTATGTTGGAAACCGGGCGATTTTTATCAATTTGAGTGGCCGCTGCTTTATCGGCTCATCCAGTCAGTCGCCACACCGGGCATATATGCGAACGCTAAGAGCCATATCGGTGTGTTAGACTCGTCAAAGCATCCTCTCTACAGCAGCCCTGTAGGAATCACCAGGACAGGTTATGCCTAAACTAAAGACACATAAGGGTGCGTCCAAGCGGTTCAAGAAGACCGGCACGGGTAAAGTCGTGCGCCGGCATGCATTCGCCCGGCATATCTTGACCTCGAAGTCGCGCTCGCGCAAGCGGAAATTGGGCCGGACCGTGGTCGCGGACCCAACGAATCAGCCCAGCTTGCACAGCATGCTTCCTTACTAAATTTTTCGGAAGCGAAGAGTAGGAGCAGAGCCCGATGCACGTGCCTGCGTCCTCTCCACGGGCCGGAAGATCCGGTTCGTTTGTATATCGAAAGGAGAAAACGTGCCAAGAGTTAAACGTGGAACAGGACGGCGTGATTACCGCCGGAAAACGCTTCGCCTTGCCAAAGGCTATTTCCTCACCAAGTCGAAGCTGAATCGAGCCGCCCAGGAGGCGGTGGAGAAAGCGCTCCGTTACGGTTATGTCGGAAGGCGGCGCAAGAAGCGGGATTTTCGCTCGCTTTGGATTGTTCGCATCAATGCCGCGTGCCGCACGTCCCAAATTTCGTATAGTAAGTTCATTAGCGGTTTGAAAGGAGCGGGCATCGATCTGAATCGCAAGGTCCTGGCGGACATTGCGGTAAACGACGGACCCGGATTTCAAACTTTGGTGGAAAAGGCGAAAGCCGCGCATCAAGCGCAACTTCAATAAACACGGGCTGGTCTAACGCGACATGGAAACCGTTCACGAGGAAGGCATTGATACACTGGCCAGTCTCGAGCAGCGCGTACAGCGCGCGGTTGAGCTTCTGACCTCGTTGCGAGGCGAGAATCAAGGGCTCAACGAACAGCTCTCGGCGGCCAGATCGGAACGCGATGAGAGGCAGACAGAGCTGGATGAGGCTCGCACCCGGCTTTCGTCGGCTGAAGAGCGGCTCAAGGCGCTCTCGGAGGAACTGGACAACTTGCGATCCGAGCGCCAGCAGGTCAAGAATCGAATCGAAAAGCTGCTTGGCCAAATGGACCTGTTGAGCGCGAGCTAAATGCTTCTGCCCGCTTAAAGACAATGGACGCCTCGGACAAATCGAAGCAGCCGGTGCGCGTCAATATCTTTAACCAGACGTATACGGTTGTGACCTCCGGGGATCCGAACGATACCCTCCAGGTAGCTCATGAGGTTGACGAGCTGATGTCGTCGATTGCCCGGCGCGCCGGCAATCTCGATTCCACTCGCACCGCCGTTCTCGCTTGCCTTCATCTCGCCGACCGGCTACGCACTATCGAAAATCAGTTCTCAGCACTGAGAGAGTCCGTCGATTTGAAGACTCGCACGATCACCGACCTGCTGAACCAAGTCATCCCGGAAGACTAGGACCAAACGCAGGCATGTTAGCCCAAATTCGTACGTAACCACTCCTTGCAGTCGTACTTCGGCTAGAAGATGCGGTCCTGATTGCGGAGCGTGCCGAATGAGCCGATATTCGCCACGGCAAACGATAACCGGAACTGGTTTTCGTTTCGCAGGCCGAACGAGAATCGCCGGAACTGAACGCTAAATCCGCAGCAGTCGGTATTGTAGGAAACCTGGGTAGTGGCGTAGTCGAGTTGGCCGCGGATGTAGTCGTAATACGTGCTGAAAGCGCCGTTCCAGCCTTTTCGGAACTCGTTGCCGTAGCCTGCTGTTAACTGGATCTGCCTGGCTGCCGGCTCGACTACCGGATCTCCGTTGATTTCGCGGTAGCCGACATTGGCGAAATACTGATTCCATCGCGTCGTGACCACGGTGCTATTGGCCGAAAATCGACTCAGCAAAGGATCGTAATCGGTGCGCCAATCGACGCCCAGGTGGCCGTTGGGATTCAATTGCAGCGACGAAACGACCGGTGAATAATGCCGCAGTCCGGATATAAAAGCGAAGGGGGTCAAATCCTCGGTTTCCGAAAAGACATTGCGCTGTCCTGGAACCACGGCGCCGCCAAATGTCGGGTCGAAGTAGCGGTCCTGCAACACTTGCCACGCAAGAATCTCGTTGACGTTGCCCTTGCTGTCTTTGATGTACAGGCGGTTCGTCAGCGAAAACTCAACCTGATTCGTGTCGGCCAGAATGTCCCCTTCATCAAATCGAATGATGCGGTTGAAATTGTCGACTCCGCCGACATACTTGTAGGAGACGCGAGGCTCAATTACGTGTTTCATTCGCTTGCCCAGCCACTTGGGGGCTGGAAACACGCGTTCGAGCGAGGGGAAAATTAAATCGACGTCTGCCTCTCCCGCTTTTCGAAATACCGACGCGCGGCTTACCTGGCTCGATGCAGCCAATAAGTTGACATTCTGCTGCGGCGCAACCAGGGAATCGCCGTAGTGCGTGGCATCCAGAGAGATGCTGGGCACAAGGCGAAAGCCTTTGAAGCTGAACGCGGTGGTCACACGGGGCGTTATTCGCTCGCGATTCACGGCATTGCTGGTTTGGAAATCCGGCTCCTGGCGCCGGAGCAGAGCGGTGCTCGAATCGAAGGAAAACCATAACGGCAGCCAATTATGCGAGATCTGGCGCTGCTTTCCAATGACCTCAAACGACGGAAGCTTTTGGATCGTGATGCTGTCGTTCGGCAACGTACTCTCGTAGAGTTGCTGGCGTTGGAAAGCGATGTTGAACGTGTAGTCCGTGATGTGCTTTTGGAGGTAGCCTATCGAATCGGTTTCGTTGTAGATCGCCTCATTGAACGACTGCGTAAAGGCCTGGCGGAACAAGTATGAGCTCAAATAGTTCAAGTCGAGCTTGCCCTCCCAACCGTCCGGTAGCTCCGTTTTTGCGGTGAGATTGAATTCGAGGCCGCCTTGCTTGACGATCGATCCGTCGGGATTCTTTGCGTACGTCCCATTTGGATTAAGCTTTCCCCTGTCGTTCACTCCGTAGAGCATGAAATTGAAGTCGCTTTTCTGAGAGGGTCTTCCCCGGAAATCCACCGTATGCGCGTAGCCGCGCGATGTGAAATCTTGAATGCGGTACGTCGCGTCGTAGCTGCGGTTGATTGCCCAGTAGTAGCCTGCGCCAATCATGAATCCAAATAGAGAACTGTTGCCGATGTTCGGAGTCAGGAACCCGCTTTGCCGGTCGTTCTTCCCCAACGGACGATAGAAGACCGGCAGAAATAGCATCGGGACGCCTTTCAAAGTAAAAACGGCATTGCGCGCAATGGCCCGGTCGTCCGGAATGATATCGAAGACCGGAGCGTGCAACTTCCACCAGGGTTTAGGAACCCGGCAATCGGTCAGGAATCCGTCGTGGATGATATAGCGGTCTTTCAGCCGCTCCGCCCACTTCCCCTCGAAATAGAACGGCGTTGTCGTGATCAGGAGCCCGGGGCGAGGCACGATCTTGGTGGGAGAAGTTCCGCTAACTTGATAAAACTTGCCTTCCTGAGTTTGCAGGTTGTAGACGCCATGGTCCGCTTGAATTTTATCGCCGTTCAGGAAATGCTCAAATTTGAGATGCCCTCGCGCGACAGCGACATGAGTGCCGCTGTTGTAATCGATCTCGTCCGCTTCAATCGAAAACTGACTCGTGACAATCCTGGCGGGCATGCCCTTAGCGCTTCGGAGATACTTCCATTGGCCCCGCGATTCCTGTGTGTAGGCGTAAAAGCGTGTATCGTTCGGCGCTGGAACGTCGGCGGGAATGGCGGGGGATGCGCAGATGATAACCGGAACCGCCACGAACAAAAGGCAAAATAAGCAAAAAAACAAAAAATAGCTAAAATGTTCGTGACAAACGCCGACAATTCTGCTAGATACAGAAGTTGGGATTGTGTCTGAAACGGCGGACGGGTTCAACCGTAAACCGTAGCATGACCGGAGTTGAACCCGCAAGGTTTCCGAACTCGATGGCGGAAAGATTTTAAGAGAAGAGATCACGATGACTTGTCAGGCGTGTCAGACCTGGAACTTAGACGACGAGCACCGGTGCCGGCGTTGCGGAAGACGTTTGCGGACGACACCGACGCGACTGCCGCGCGATTCCTATCCGATTGCGGCGACCGCGCTCGCCTATCGCCACGAAGAATTGTTGGAGCCGCAAGAGGCGGAGCAACAGCCCGTAGCCACAAGCGCCGAGAATGAATCGCAACAGGCGCTATTCGTCAGCCCGCAGGAACCGCGGGTCATCCCCTTCGATCAGTTCACGTCGCCGGCCGAGCGCGAATCGATCCGGGCCAGAGCGGCGCTGATCCCGCGGCTATCGCTGGTCAGAACAGGAAAAGTTGAGGTATCGCACCGAAAAAAGCGGCAAAGTGGGCATCAGCAGGAACTCGATTTTTTGGGCAAGGCCGACGTCATTGCGACGCCCAGGTCAACCATTGAGTGCTCCGCTCCGGTTGCGCCCCCCGCCCTTCGTCTCACTGCCGCGACGGTCGATGGCCTTATCGT
>Ga0134125_10001498_pt1 | contig 28643 bp, 26 predicted proteins | sample KB31751_FD_96464 | JGI IMG/M metagenome (GOLD analysis project Ga0134125, IMG submission 96464) | Terrestrial soil microbial communities with excess Nitrogen fertilizer from Kellogg Biological Station, Michigan, USA - KB3-175-1 | ecosystem: Environmental > Terrestrial > Soil > Unclassified ... | reverse complement strand
GATCTGTTCCGCCGCGCGGCGTCGCTGCAACAGGCCGAGGCGTCGAAGGCGCAAATCCGCATCACCTTCAACTCGCAGGGCGTCAACGTGTGGGCGGACCCGGACCGCGTGCTGCAGACGCTCTCGAACCTCATCGCAAACGCCATCAAGTTCTCGCCCGCGGGAACCGAGATTCACCTGCGCGCGCGCCGCATCGACGCCAACGAAGCGGAGATCCAGGTGCGCGACCAGGGCCGCGGCGTCCCCGAGGACAAGCTCGAATCCATCTTCGAGCGCTTCCACCAGGTGGACGCCTCCGACTCGCGCACCATGGGCGGCACCGGACTCGGCCTCGCCATCTGCCGCTCCATCGTCGCGCAGCATGGCGGCCGCATCTGGGCCACGAGCACTCTTGGCAAAGGGTCCACCTTCCACTTCACCCTGCCCACCCGGCCCGCCAGCAATCTCCTCTGAGTAGCCCCCCCCGAATACTATGTTCCCCGGATTCAGACGTTTGCAGCGTTTTGGCTGCAGGTTCTTGATTCCCCGATGGTTACAGCTAAATATTAGAAAAACAAAGGGCAAAAGGCGAAAGCCCCGAGGCGTTTGCCTCAGGGCTTTTTGTATGAGGTGATTGTATCGCGGTGGGGCAGTGATGGCCAGAAAAATCGCAGGTCTCGCCCTAATCGAAGTCGCACCACAGCCACAGCACAATCGTAGAGCGTTCGGTCAACCAGTCAAGCGTCGTGGCTCAGTTCAAACTGAGCCACGACCCAGTCAAGCTATCGCCCGATAGCCCTGATCGCGGCACAGCCAAAAGGCCAGGAGGAAATTGAGCCTGATTCGAAGTTCGTCCGCCATCAACCTGGAACGAGATAGGCTGATACTTGGTTGAGGAAGCACAGCGGTGACCGACCATGTAACCCGCGCGAAGCGCTCGCAGATGATGTCTCTGATCCGGTCCAAGGACACGAAACCGGAGATGGCATTGCGAAGGTTGGTCCACTCGCTTGGCTATCGCTTTCGCCTTCATGACGCTCGGCTTCCGGGAAAACCGGACCTCGTATTCCCGAGCCGGCATAAAGTCATCTTTGTTCACGGATGTTTTTGGCACAGACACGCGAGATGCCGTTACACTACATCTCCAAGGACCAGAGTTCGGTTTTGGCAAGCGAAATTTTGCGCGAATGTCGAAAGAGATGCACGCACGCGGCGCGAACTTAGGAAGTTGGGCTGGAAGGTGTTGACAATTTGGCAATGCCAGTTGAAAAACCCGCAAAAACTGGAAGAGCGCATCGATGAGTTCCTCGCAGATTGAAAAGAGCCGCAGGCGGCCGATCGGCATCGACCTGTTCGCAGGCGCGGGGGGTCTTTCTCTTGGGTTTGAGCAGGCGGGGTTCGACGTGCGCGCCGCCGTCGAGATTGATCCCGTTCACTGTGCCGTCCACGACTTCAACTTCCCGATGTGCCGATCCATCTGTGCAAGTGCCTCGGCGATTTCCGGCTCCGACATTCGCCGTGCCGCAAAGATAGGGGACACGCGCGTCGATGTCGTGTTCGGTGGCGCGCCATGCCAGGGATTTTCTCTCATGGGAAAGCGCGCGCTGGACGATCCGCGCAACGGATTGCTGCTCGAATTCGCCCGCCTGACGACCGAACTCGATGCGGATTATTTCGTCTTCGAGAACGTCAAAGGACTGACCATCGGACGGCACAAACAGCTGCTCCACGAGTTCATCGAACTCTTTCAGAGAAGCGGCTACCAGCTGCTCTTGCCGTACAAGGTTCTCAACGCTGCGGACTATGGTGTCCCCCAGGACCGCCAGAGGCTCTTTCTTGTCGGCGCCAAAAAAGGCAAGCGTCTCCCGCAATACCCGCTACCAACCCCGAATTCGCGCACCACCGTCTGGGAGGCCATCGGCGATCTGCCGAATATCGACGGCTTCGATGCGTTGCTGGATAGTGATTGCCTCATCGGCCCAAAGTTCGGCAAGCCGTCGCGGTACGCAAAGTTACTCCGCGGCCTGCAAATTGACGAGCATGACTTCTCCCACCCAAGAGCTTGGAGCCGGCGATGCCTCACCGCGAGCCTGCGCACTGTGCATACTCCGCAGTCGCAGGAGCGATTTGAGCGGACCGCCCATGGCAAAGTTGAACCGGTAAGCCGTTTTCTCAAACTCGACCCAAATGGTGTATCCAACACCTTGAGAGCGGGAACCGGAAGCGATCGCGGCGCATTCACTTCCCCGCGCCCAATCCATCCTTACGCCCTGCGCTGCATCTCGGTCCGAGAGGCTGCCAGATTGCACTCCTATCCCGACTGGTTCCGTTTCCACGTCACAAAGTGGCATGGCTTTCGCCAGATCGGCAACTCTGTCCCCCCGCTTCTCGGCCGTGCAGTAGCTTCCCAGCTGATACATGCAATGGGAATCGTCCCGACTCGCCCGGAACGCATGATGGAGCTTGGCGAGCAATCTCTGTTGCGATTGAATGTCAGCGAGGCTGCCGGGCGCTACGGCGTGTCGAAAGGCATCGTCGGCAGAAGGTTGCGTCCGGCTGACCGCGAAGAGTCCCCACAGCTTCAGTTGGCGATGGCGTGAACCGCATGAAGATCGGGAAAAACCAATACAGCGCAATCATCGTGCATGTCTTCCGGAAGTACTGGAAGCAGGGTATACAAGAGTTCGAGTTCGATCGCGACGAGATGGTGCATGCGGCGGCAGCAGTTTCCGTCGACCGGCCCGACAACCTCGGGGATGTCATCTACAGCTTCAAGTTCCGCAAGTCCCTCCCAGACGAAATCCTTGCGACCGCCCCCAAAGGGAAGAGCTGGATCATTGAGGGCGCCGGAACATCGCGTTATCGCTTCCGGCTGGTCCAAATCGGCGGCACTATCTTCAAGCCGAGAACCGATCTCGCCGCTATAAAAATTCCGGACGCGACCCCGGAGATCATCGCAGCATACGCCCTCGGCGATGAACAGGCTTTGCTCGCGCGAGTACGGTACAACCGGCTCATCGACATCTTTCTCGGCCTCACCACCTATTCACTTCAGAACCATCTCCGTACCCAGGTTAAAGGAATGGGACAGATCGAAATCGACGAGATCTATGTCGGTCTCAACCGAAACGGCGCACAATACGTCATTCCCGTTCAAGCTAAAGGTGGATCGGACAAACTGTCTCCGGTACAGACGCTCCAGGATGCAGCCTGCTGTCGGATGAAGTTTCCAGACCTAATCTGCCGGCCCGTCTCGGCTCAGTTCATGACCGACAATGTGATCGCGCTTTTTGAGCTGACCATTGAGAACGGCAACGCACTGATCGTCGAAGAGCGTCACTACAAACTTGTGCCGAGTGACCTGATCGATGCAGCAATCAAAGTGCAATATGCTGAACGATCCTAAACCCACAACTGCGCCCTCTCGGCACAAATGCGTCCAACTTCGCTAGCGCTGTCAACTTCTTTCTCCCAACCCACTCTCTGCACACCACTTCCACGCCAAAACTCGCGAACCCGTTTTTGTAGAATAGAAGAAAGGGGCAGATAGGCGGCTGGTCACACCGTCTTGCGTATCAGTTCCAAGGGGCTTTAACCAAAAATCAACGAATGACCGCAATACCTTGGGATACCTGAGGGTCACTAAGTCCTTTGCAATGGATACCTTAGATACCAAGGTATGGGGGGAGGCGACAAAGAGAACCGAAGTCGACAGGCGCGGATCCGCCAAGTCCTTTGTTTTCAAGATCAAAACCCGCAACCGCCTTTTTTTCTAGATCATAGCGTTTTGATACCCCGGGGGGGGAGGGCACCGGGGGAGTGACTTCCGTACCGGTTGGGGCGCAGGTGTTTACCGATGGGGGATTTCAAGGGCCGGGGAATTCCCACCTTTCGGGGATTTATAGGGCGTATGGGGCACCCTATGCTGGACGGAATGCCAGCCCTCTTCCCGGAGTGTTGCATAAACCCAACGAACAAGGATGACAACCCAATGAAGCAGCTCATGCGCAATCTGATTTCGGACGAGTCCGGTCAGGACCTGATCGAATACGCCCTGGTCGCGGCCCTCGTGGGCCTCGGTGCCGTGGCTTCCATGAACAGCCTGGCCAACTCGATCGGCAACACCTTCAACGGTGTGGGCAACGCACTCACCAACGCCGTCGCGTAACCTGCCGTCCCGCAGGGGACACGTCACGCCCTCAACCACAGCGCGATCGATGGCCCGGCGCGCTACCAAGATCACATCACGCTTCGCACGTCGGGGCCCCCTGGTCAGGGGCCCTTTTTCATTGCCCAGAGTCCTTGGGCGTTGCCATAAGGTCACCCCCGAGGTGACTTTTGTGGAGTTCCGAGTGGGCTACGGAGGGCTATACCAATTTTTTGCGCACTACATCCTTCGCGGCATGTCGGAAAGTTTTTGCACATCCTAGGCTCGAATTATTCCGCGGGTCCCTCGATCGTCGGAACGAGCGTCTCTCGAATATCTGTGGTGAAGGAGAACATCATGAAGCAGCTTTTCAAGCAGTTCCTGCAGGAAGAGTCAGGTCAGGACCTTATCGAGTACGCGCTGGTCGCGGCCCTGGTCGGACTCGGTGCAGTGGCGGCGATGAACGGTCTTGCCAACTCGATCGGCAACACGTTCAACGGCGTGGGCAACTCGCTGACCAACGCGGTCGCGTAGTAGCAACCCTCCCCAAATGGCTAGCGGTACCTTCCCGGATCGCCAGCGTAAACAGGAAAAGCGGGCAGAGGACATTCATTCGCACAACCGCGAGTGTCCTCTGCCCGTACTCTTTTTTATTCGTCGCCCTCGCGGAGTTTGGCGAGCACGCTGAAGTCTTCGAGCGTGGTGGTGTCGCCCTTCACATCGCCGGTAGTCGCCAGTTCGCGGAGCAGGCGGCGCATGATCTTGCCGGAGCGGGTCTTGGGCAAAGACTGCGTGAAGCGGAGATCGTCCGGGCGGGCGAGCGCGCCGATCTCCTTCGCGACCCACTGGCGCAATTCCTGCCGCAGTTCTTCGCTCGGCTGCTGGCCGCCTTCGAGCGTGACGAACGCCGCGATGGCCTGGCCCTTGAGATCGTCCGGCCGCCCGACGACGGCGGCCTCGGCGACTTTGGGATGGGCCACGAGCGCGGACTCGATCTCCATGGTGCCGAGGCGATGGCCGCTGACGTTGATGACGTCATCGACGCGGCCCATGAGCCAGTAATAGCCGTCCGCGTCGCAGCGCGCGCCGTCCCCGGTGAAGTAGCTGCCGGGAATCTCCGAAAAATACGTTTGCTGGTAGCGCTCGGCATCACCCCAGACGGTGCGCGCCATGGAAGGCCACGGCTTGCGGATGACGAGCAGGCCGCCCTGGCCAGGGGGAACCGCGTGGCCCTCTTTTGTAACCACTTCGGGAACAATTCCGAAGAAGGGGCGCGTCGCGGAGCCGGGCTTGGTCGGCACGGCGCCAGGGAGGGGCGTGATCATGATGGTTCCGGTCTCGGTCTGCCACCAGGTATCGACGATGGGACAGCGATCCTTGCCGATCTCGCGCTGGTACCACATCCACGCTTCGGGATTGATGGGCTCGCCCACCGTGCCGAGCAGCCGCAGCGAGGCGAGGGAGTGCTTGCGCACCCATTCGTCGCCCCACTTGATGAATGCGCGGATGGCGGTGGGCGCGGTATAGAAGATCGTTACCTTGTGATCGTCGATGATCTTCCAGAAGCGGTCGTTCTCCGGGAAGTTGGGCGCACCCTCGTACATCATTACGGTCGCGCCGCACTGCAGCGGGCCGTAGACGACGTAGCTGTGGCCCGTGACCCAGCCGCAGTCTGCGGTGCACCAGTAGACGTCGTCTTCGCGGAGGTCGAAGACGTACTTTGTCGTGAGGTAGCTCTGGACGGAGTAGCCGCCGGTGGTGTGGACGAGGCCTTTGGGCTTTCCGGTGGTGCCGGAGGTATAGAGGATGTAGAGCAGGTCCTCGGCGTCCATCGGCTCGGGGCCGCAGTCGGGTGCGGCTTTGGCGATTGCGTCGTGCCACCAGATGTCGCGGCCGGGCTTCATCGCTGCGGAGGTCTTTCCGGGCTCGCGCTGGTAGACGATGACACTTTCCACGCTGGGGCACTTGTCGATTGCTTCGTCGACGATGGCCTTCAGCTTCACTTCCCCTCCGCGGCGGTAGCTTACGTCCTGCGTGATGATCGCGACGCACTGGGAATCGTTGACGCGATCGACAATGGCGTGGGCGGCGAAGCCGCCGAAGATCACCGAATGCACGGCGCCGATGCGCGCGCAGGCGAGCATTGCGATGGGCAGTTCGGGGCTCATGCCCATGTAGATGGCGACGCGGTCGCCCTTCTTCACGCCGAGGGTCTTGAGCACGTTGGCGAACTTCTGGACTTGCGCGTGCAGGTCGGCGTAGGTCAGCTTGCGGATCTCACCCGGCTCGCCCTCCCACAGGATTGCTACCTTGTCCTTGCGGGCGGAATTCGCGTGGCGGTCCAGACAGTTGTGGCTCAGGTTCAGCTTGCCGCCGGTAAACCATTTCGCGGAGCCCATCCCGCCTTCGAGCACTTTGTTCCATGGCGTGAACCATTCGAGCTCGCCGGCGATCTCCGCCCAGAAGCCTTCGGGGTCTTCGATGCTGCGCTTATACAGCGCCTCATACTGCGCCAGGCTCTTGATGTGAGCCTTCGCTGCGAAATCTGCGGGAGGAGGAAAGACTCGGTTCTCCCTCAGCAGCGACTCCATATTGGTACTGGCCACAGTTGCCACGCACATCCCCCTGTCTGTTTGATTCACCGCTTCGATGGATTTTCGCGACTCGGACGCGCGTTCAGCGCGCAAAATTCCGTACCGAGCCGGCAGAAAAAAGGTACGCCATGGGTGCGAGGATGGGCAAACTATCGCCGCGATCGCGCTCTTACGCCGGCCGCCCGGGCAACTGCGCGCGCATCGCGTGCACCTCGCGCGTCAGCGATTGAATTGCCTTCTCCAGCGCGGCAAGCTGCACATCTCCGGGGGAAGGCTTGATGCCCTCGATATAGAAGGTGCCGTTCGGCTCCAGGACGCATTTCTCCACCTCGCTGAAGTCGCTAAGGCCTTGTTTGCGAATGGCCGTCAACAACTCCATCTCGCTGAGCGTCTCGCGTTTCATCGCCTCCTGGTCTACGCGCCCTTTCTGGATCAAAACCGTCTCGGTGCCTTCGAGCGCCTTGTTCAGCTTCTGATGCCGGAAGAGCAGCCGGACGACGATCCAGTTGATCGCCAGCAGCGAGAACGCGCCGATGGCGCCGCCGGTGACGGAGTTGTCGTCGCCAATGATCGCGTTCTGCACCGCGTTCGACAGCGTGAGGAGGACGACCAGGTCAAATGGATTTAACTGCGCCAGCTCGCGTTTGCCGAAGATGCGCAGGCAAGCTACGAGGAAGATGTAAACAATGACCGGGCGAAGAATCTTCTCCAGGATCGGCACCGGCAGATGAAACAAGTTGCTCAGTAGGTCGTGCATACGCCTCCGCTGATTGGTTGGGTCTGGCCCCCTAGTCCGGGGCTGAAGGCCCGCTCTTCATGTCACTCTTCATAAAGCCGGCTGCGACTCCGGTAACGCTTCTGGTGCCACTGCCATGCGCTGGCCATGATCGCGTCCAGCTCCGCGAACTTCGGCTGCCAGCCAAGCTCGCGCTTGATCTTCTCGGAACTGGCTACCAGCACGGCGGGATCGCCCGGCCGACGGGGACATTCTTCCACCGGAATCGTGCGCTTCGTCACCCGCCGCGCGCTCTCGATCACCTCCCGCACGGTAAAGCCCTGCCCGTTGCCGATGTTGTAGATCACGCGGTCCCGCTGCTCCAGCGCGTCCAGTGCGAGGAAGTGCGCCTCCGCCAGGTCGCTCACGTGGATGTAGTCGCGGACGCAGGTGCCGTCCTTGGTCGGATAGTCCTGTCCGAAGATTCTGATCTTGTCCCGGCGGCCCAACGCCACATCCAGGATCAGTGGGATCAGGTGCGACTCCGGCTCGTGGGCCTCGCCATATCCGTCCATTGCACCGGCGACATTGAAGTAACGCAGGCTGGCATAGCGCAGGCCGTGGATGCGGTTGAACCAGACCAGCATCTGCTCCACCAGCAGCTTGCTTTCGCCGTACGCGTTGGTCGGCGCGAGCTTCGCGTCCTCTTCGATGGGCGTCTTCTCCGGTTCGCCGTAACACGCCGCCGTCGAGCTGAAGACCAGCCGCTTGTGCCCTGTGGCCGTCATGGCTTCCAGCAGCGTCAGCGTCCCGGCAGTGTTGTTGCGGAAGTAAATCTCGGGTTTCACCATGCTTTCTCCGGCTTCGATCAGTGCGGCGAAGTGCATCACACCGTCGAACTGACCTGCTGCGAGGGTTTTTTCCAGCAGCGAGCGGTCTGCGAGGTCTCCCTCCACAAACTCCGCGCCCACAGCGACGGCTGAGCGCTTGCTGTGGCACAAATTGTCGTACACCGTCACCGCATCGCCCGCAGCCAGTAACTGCCGCGTCACCGTGCCGCCGATGTAGCCCGCCCCGCCCGTCACCAGAATTTTTTTTGCCAAAACGTGCCGTACCTCACTGGCGCAAGTGGCGCCCTACCACCAAAGTATAGGAATTCATTTGCCAAAGAGTGATGTTGTGCGCATTGCAGTTGATGCACTCTGTACTGGCGGCGGAAGCCCTCGGTCGCGGTTTGGAGGGTGCCGAAAGGGGCACGCCGCAGGCGCTTTTCAACGCAACCATGTGCGCCTGCATCCAACCAAATGGTATGCTCGGGTCAACTTCGTAGCGACGGGGGCCGATGACATAGGTAATCCCCTTTCGCGCTCGGGCTCGATGGAAAGTTTGGAAGTTTGCAGGAGCTGATTGTTTTGAATGGTTTGAGTACGATCGAAGGCCTCGGGCCAGAGGCGAAGAACTGGTCTAATATGGGTCGGTTGTAGGCCCAATCTGTTACTTCGGCGTCTCAGATTGCGTCATACTTAAACCCTCCGGTAACCGTCGTCAGGCTGTCCCGGAATAAGGACCGATCCCGATTATGGCAGCGCCTCTTCGCAGTGCAAATCCCGAGTTGGCGAGAAACATGCAGTTCTCCCACTTTGGCGTGCTCGACGCGGGCAGCCAGAGCAAGGCGTCCACACTCACTTCCATCACCATCAACTGCGTGATCGCATTCGTGCTGATCGTGATCAGCGCGGCTGCGCGGCAGACCATCGTTACGAAGACGCAGATGACGCACCTGGAGCTCACTCCGATCAAGAAGGAAGAGCCACCGAAGCCGAAGATCGTTCCGCCCAAGCCGAAGCCGCTTCCGCAGATCGTCAAGGTAGAACCGAAGATCGTCGACCTGCCCAAGCCTATCGAACCGCCCAAGCCTGTGGTGAAGATGGACACGCCGAAGCCGGTGATCATCCCTCCCGCCCCGCAGAAGGTTGTGGCGATGGCCGCGCCGAAGGTGGTAAATCTTGCACGCCCCCAGGCCGCTTCGGTCCCCAATAATGACGCTCACCCCAGCGCCGTCCGGCTGGGATCTGCAGACTCGCCCGTCCCGAACCTCCACGGCCCAGCGGTTTCGACCGTCAACATGGCTCGAGGAATGCCGGGCATGAACGCAGCAAACACGGGCAATGGTCCGCGAGCTTCCAAGGTCGTACTTGGCTCCGGCAGCCCGGAGAGCACCACCGTCCACGGCAATGGCGCAGTCGCCGTTGCCGGCATCCCCCATGGAGTTCCGGGCGGCACAGGGACCCGCCCGGGCGTCGCCGGCCCGGTAAACCTGGGTCAGAACGAACCACCGGCCGCCGTGGCGCGCCCCACCCTGGCAGCCACATCTTCGGCACAGCGGCCGCCCAAAGTTATTTCCAAGCCTAAGCCCGATTACACAGAGGAGGCGCGGGCACAACACATTGAAGGAGTCGTGACCATCCACATCCGGGTGCTTGCCAACGGCGCAGTGCAGGTAGTCGGCATCACACGCGGGCTGGGCCATGGCCTGGATGAGTCAGCAGAACGAGCCATCATGAACACGAAGTTCGAGCCGGCCACAGATGCGACCGGCCATCCCATAACGTGGGATGGCGTCGTGAATGTCGCCTTCCAGCTTGCGAGTTAACTATCCAGCCCTGTTTCTTTTGTGGCATTTCATCCATCTGAGCGTTGTACGAACATCAAAGCTAAGGCAATAAGGCCTCTTGGCCATTTTAGGGAGCAGCACATCATGATCTCTCGCGTACGATTTACCGCCGGCGCCGCACTACTTGTTCTCCTTGCGGCTTCCGCGCCTCCGGCCGCAACAGCTGCAGTGATCTTCGGCAAAAAGAAGGTCCAGCAGGAGACGCCGGGCCGCAAGCTCACGGCGGCACAGAACGCCCTCATCGACAAAGCCATCGTCCGCGAAAAGGAAGTCATCAAGGTCGTCAAGGAACGCGCTCCGCTCGTCGAAACCTATATCCAGAACATGCGGCCCGATCCGGTCCTCTTCCAGGTCCCTGAGTCCGACCAGCACTTCCTCGCGCGCGTCGACTTCGGCAAAGTCATCAACGATGACCCCTATAAGAACAACCCCGGCAACTTTTCGGGCAAAAAGGGGAAGCTTGCCTTCCTGGGTTCCCTCAAAGCGCTCGGCGGTATCTCCGGAAGCCTGCGTCTTACGTTTCATGATTCCGGCTTCGTTCAGATGATCCTGATGGATTCGAACGATTTTGACCGGCAACACTACGGCTTCACGTTCGTCCGCAATGACTTTCTGGGCAACATCCCCACGGCGGTCTTCGATGTTGCTCCCCTCAGCGGCAAGCGCGAGTTCGGCCGCTTCTTTGGCCGCATCTGGGTTGAAACCCAGGACGGCAACGTCGTGCGCTTCAACGGCGACTTCGCCGGCTCCATTGAATCGATCAAGGAGTTCTATCACTTCGATTCCTGGCGTACCAACGTGCAGCCCGGACTCTGGCTGCCTACCAGCTTCTACGTAGAAGAGACCGACCCGAAGAGCCCGACCAACACTCTGCGCTTCAAGGCCATCAGCTACGTCTGGGGATACGTCCTCAAGGTTCCGGATGAGAATGCAGAGAACACCTCGCTCACCGTAGTCAACGCGCAGGACGTCTCCAACAATGCTCCGGATGTGAGCCCTCTGGGCGCGCAGCGCGAATGGGAACAGCAGGCCGAAGATAATGTGATTGAGCGGCTGTTCCAGGCCGGACTGCTCGATGCGCCCAGTGACTTCGACAAGACTCTCGAAGCCCTCGCGAACAACATTCTGGTCTACAACAACATTCAGGTCAGCCGGCCTATCCGTGTGCGCACCCTGCTCACTGAGCCGCTGGAATCGCTGGCCGTCGGGAACACTATCATTCTGTCCAAGGGACTGATCGATACCACCAGCGTTCCTTCCTCGACCGGCGCACAGCAGGAGGGTGACCTGGATGCGCTGCTTGCCTTCCAGCTCGCTCACATCATCCTGGACCACAGGCTCGATACCAAGTACGCCTTCAATGACCGGCTGCTCTTCCCGTCCGATTCGGTGTTCGAGCATATCCCCATGCACCACACCGACTCCGACAACGAAGCAGCGGCGAAAAAGGCCATGGAGCTGCTGAACGCGAAGGAACTCGCGGACAAGCAGCAGTATTTCGGCCTCTACCTTCAGCAGTTGCAGGCGCGGGAGAAGGGCCTGGCGGCGCTGAATACGCCGATGATCGGCGATGCGCTGGTGAAGAGCGACAAGGACCCGACCTTCTGGATGGCCGCAATGATGCCGAAGGGCATCAAACTCGACATGAAGGACCTCAAGCAGCAGGCAGCGATGCCGCTGGCCAGCTTCTTGAAGTTCGACCCATGGACGGATCAGGTGTTGGTGATGCACTCCAGCGTGGAACCCATCATCAACGAACGCGACAAGATGCCGTTTGAGGTTGAGCCGGTGTATATGAAGCTCAGCTATTACGCTCCGCCAGCCGCCGCGGCACCAGCCACGGGTGCTGCGAATGCGCCGTCAGCCGCGCCTCCGCAGGGCGATCCGGCTGGGGCGCCTGCCGCCGGTCAGCCGGCTGCCGCCGCGGGAGATGCCAATGCCGCTCCGCCGGCAGCAACAGCCCAGCCGCAGACGCCGCAGCAGCAATAAGGTTCAACTGCGTTCCGGACGGTTTGAGATACGACCCGCCGTTCGGCGCACGCGAAGGATAACTTTTCTTCCGCCACGCAGTGCAGTTCTGGTTTTTTTTAGGAGACGGAATGCTGAAGACATTGGTTCGTATTGGGGCCGCAGCTGCAATTCTTTCCTTCACGTCGATCGCTCACGGCCAGGCCATGCCCACCGCCACGGGACACGGCGCGGGCATCCAGCTCGGCGCCGGAGCATCGATGGGCAAGCCGGACTTCGGCAGTCACTGGATAGGCGGCGTCTCCATCTTTGCCGACTACAACCTCACATCGCACCTCGGCGTGGAAGCAAATGCGCATTTCCAGAACCTGCACACACCCGACGATCTGGGTGAGAACACCTATGAGGCCGGTCCGCGATTCTACTGGCGCAGAACGCGCTTTGCCCTTTATGGAAAGGCGCAAATCGGCGTCGGCAACTTCGTCGTTCAGGAGATAGAAGACAACGCCGGCAAGTCGAACGCCACATCGTTCATGTACTCGTTCGGCGGCGGCCTTGACGTTGACTTCCATCATCACATCACACTCCGCGCGTGCGATTGCGAATACCAGGAGTGTCCAGACGTTAGAAATGACGGGCTGACGCCCGCCTGGGGGACGGTCGGCCTGGCTTAGCTCTTCCGCTAAGGCCGCGCACAGTTCGGAAAAGTTTGCCGCAAGGGCAACATTCTGCATCCTAAGAACTACGGAGACGAGAGCGATATCATCGCTCCCGTCCACCTTTAAGCCTTATTCGGCACGGGAGCTCGCCCTTGATGTCACGCACCGCCCTGACGGTCCTGCTCGGGCTTGCGTCCCCGCTCTTCTCCCAGGCCATTCCTACAGCATCCCGCGTTGCCGATGTGCAGGTCGGCGCAGGTTACGCCGCCGGCAGTCCCGACTACATTCATCGTACTTTTCCTGGGATAACTGCTTATGCCGATGTTGACCTGCGCTCGCACTTCGGGGGGGAAATGGAGTTCCATGATATCTTCGACAGCCAGGGTTCAGGCATGGCGCAGCGCACGTACGAGCTTGGCGCGCGTTATCTGCGCACCTATGGCCCCCTGGTTCCGTATGCGAAAGGCCTGTTCGGGATCGGCCAGTTCAAGTACCCGCAAGGCCTGACGGTGCTCGACTACTGGATGTTTGCCGGGGGCGGCGGCATCGATTACAAACTGACTGAGCGTATCCATCTGCGTGGCGAGTATGAATACCAGAAGTGGATCAGCTTTCCCAACGGCGGACTGCACCCGCAGATTGTGACGTTTGCGGTCGCCTACCATTTCCCCGGGACCCTGCGGCGGCGATAGTCTCCCTCACTATTTGCGGGTATAGAGCATGTCCTTGATGGCCGCGCGGCGGGCGGCGTTGGCCTCCCGGTCGGACTTGAGGGTATCGTGGCCGGCCAGGCGTGGGGCTTCCGCGTCGGGTTCGCTGCATTGCGGGCATCTATTGGCAAAGCCGGGCTTGCCGGGCTTCAGTTCGAATTCTTCACCGCAGGCGACGCAGGTTTTGATCGGAAAAGCCATAACGTCCCCATCATAAATCTGGATGCCGTGCACTGCACGCACCTATTCCCAGGCGCGGCGTTTCGTTCTATTCTCGTCAGATACTTTGAGCGAGAACATGCCCAACCCCGGCCCGATCGTCGGCACCTCCCCTCTTCGCAAAGAAGGTTTTGGGAAGGTTACCGGCCACGCGCAGTATGTCGATGACATCGTTCTGCCGGGGATGTGGCACGGCGCGACGGTCCGGTCGACGATTGCGCGCGGACGCATCACATCGATCACATTCGATCCTGCGGTGGACTGGGCGCAGTTCTGCGTCGTGACTGCGGCGGAGATTCCCGGCGAGAACACGATTGTTCATTTGACGAGGGACCACCCGTGCCTGGCCGCGGAGTTCATCAACCATCCGGCGGAGCCGATTCTGCTGATCGCGCATCCGGACAAAGCTGCTTTGCACGCGGCGGTCGCGGCGGTGAAGATCGCGTACGAAGAGCAGCCAGGCGTCTTTACGATTGAGGACTCGGAGGCTGGCGCGTGCGCGGAGGGTGAGACGCAAAATCCAGACGTCAGCAAGATCATCTGGGATGGAGCGGCTCATGGCGGTTCGGCAAATACCTTCAAGACTTTTGTGATGCGCTCAGGTGACGATGCGGCGGAGCACGATGCGGCGCTGGCTGCTGCGTTTGCGGGCGCCGACCTCGTTGTGGAAGGCGAGTACCGGACGGGCGCGCAGGAGCAGCTCTACATCGAGAACAACGGCGTGATCGCGGAGGTGACTCGCGCGGCGGATGGGGCGATTGAATCCGTGACGGTCTCGGGCTCGATGCAATGCCCGTATTACCTGGTGCATGCGCTGACGCTGGTGTTTGGCCTGCCTGCGGAGAAGTGCCGCGTGATCCAGACGGAGACGGGCGGAGCGTTCGGCGGCAAGGAGGACTTCCCTTCCGTCATCGGTTCGCATGCGGCACTGCTGGCGGCGAAGTGCGGGCATCCGGTGAAGATGACGTACGACCGCGCGGAGGACCTGATCGCGACGACGAAGCGCCATCCGTCGCGCACGCGGCACAGGACGGCGGTGTCACGCGATGGGAAGCTGCTGGCCGGTGAGATCGAGGTGGTAATCGACGGCGGCGCGTACTCGACGCTGTCACCGGTGGTGCTGTCCCGCGCGACGATCCATGCGCCGGGCCCGTACCACTGGCCGCACCTGACGGTCCGCGCGAAGGCCATGGCGACGAATGTAGCGCCGCATGGGGCTTTTCGCGGGTTCGGCGCGCCGCAGAGCCTGTTCGCAATGGAACGCCACATGGACAAGATCGCGCGCACGCTGGGGCTGATGCCTGAAGAGCTGCGCCGGCGCAACCTGCTGGGCACAGGGATGAAAACTGCGACGGGACAGCATCTCTCCGACCCGGTGGACATGAAGGGGATGCTGACGCGCGCGCTCAAGGAGACGGACTATCACGCGAAGCGCGCGGAGTTCGACCGGACCAATGGGAGCGCGACGGTGAAGCGTGGAATCGGATTTGCGACGTTCCTGCATGGGTCAGGATTTACGGGTTCGGGCGAGCGGCGGCTGAACTCGCTGGTAAAGGTGGAGTTGATGCGCGATGGCCGCCCGCGCGTGCTGGTGTCGTCCACAGAGTTTGGCCAGGGAACGAACACGATCCTGTGTCAGGTGTGCGCGCAGACGCTGCGAGTGCCGTATGAAGACGTGCTGATCGCGCAGCCGGATACGGCGGTGGTGCCGAACTCCGGGCCGACGGTCGCGAGCCGCACGGCGATGATTGTGGGCAAACTGGTGGAGCGGGCATCGCAGCATTTGTTGACGATGCTGGCGCCGTATCTGACGTTTCCGGATCCGACGGCGGACTTCGACTATTCGAGCGCATGCGAGGTGCCGGCGGGCTATTCTCCCACTGATTTCAAGCGGGCGGCACTGGCTTATTTAAAGCAGCACGGCGCGCTGACGGCGGAGGCGCGGTATGAGGCCCCGGGTAACATCTTCTGGGACGACGACAAGTACAAGGGCGAGGCGTATCCGACATACGCGTGGGCAGTGTATGTGGCGGAAGTTGCGGTGGACACGCTGACCTACGCAGCGACCGTGACGGATTTTTACGCGCTGCAGGAGGTGGGCAAGGTGATCCACCCGGTGTTGGCCAAGGGACAGATCGAAGGCGGGGTCGCGCAGGGCATCGGCTACGCGCTGTATGAAAAATGCGTGTACCTCGACGGCCTGATGCGCAATAACCAGATGACCAACTACATCATGCCGACGTCAGCGGACCTGCCGCCCATCCGCGTAGCGTTTGAGGAGGTGCCGTCGATCCATGGGCCGCAGGGCGCGAAGGGCATCGGCGAGCTGCCGATGGATGGGCCGGCGCCGGCGATCCTGAATGCGATCGAGCATGCGACGGGCATCTCGTTTACCGAGATACCGCTGCTGCCGGAGGACATCTTTGAGCGCATGACACGCGTAGCCGATGCGGGGTCGGATGATTTGAACGCGGTGGACCGCGATACGCGGAGCGAGGTGAGGGCGTGAGCGCGATCCGGCTGAGGGTGAATGGCGCGGAGTACGCAATCGCGGTGCCGCCCATGAAGCGGTTGCTGGATGTGCTGCGCGAGGACCTGAAGCTGACGGGCGCGAAAGAAGGCTGCGGCGAGGGCGAGTGCGGCTCGTGCTCCGTGCTGATGGCGCGCGGCGGACAATGCGCGGAGCTGGTGAACAGCTGCTTGATCCCGGTGCTGCAGGCCGAGAGCGCGGAGATTACGACGATCGAAGGGCTGGCGCCGAAGGATGCCGCGAAGCTGCACCCGATCCAGCAATGCTTTCTGGAGCATGGCGGAGCGCAATGCGGCATCTGCACGCCAGGAATGATTCTGGCGACACACCATCTGCTGGCGAAGAATCCACACCCTACGCTGGCGCAGATCCAGGAAGGGCTGGCGGGAAACCTCTGCCGGTGCACCGGGTATATGCGCATTTTTGAGGCCGTGGAGGCTGTAGGGAGGGCTGTAAAGTGACAATTCCTGAAAGAGTTGTTGCCTTTCTGAAGAAGAATCAAGGAAAGAGCTATTGCGATGACTGCATAGCAAAGGAATGCACGCTAAAACGACGTCAGCAAGCCCAGCGAGTGGCGGAACCACTTGCTCAAACGAATGAATACTTCCGAGATGTGGGCATTTGCGCATCATGTTCGAGCAAGACAAAGAAGGTCATCAGGGCGAGATAACAAGTCATCCCAGCTTCATCTCTGCTGTTTATGCGTCCAGACGTAAATCAATACGACCTGACTGCGCCAGCGAGCCTGCCGGCTGCACTGGCATTGCTCGCGGAGAGTCCGGGACTCTACACGCCCATCGCGGGCGGCACGGAGCTGATGGTGGCGCTCTCGGCGGGACGGCTGGCGCAAAAGAATCTGCTGTCGCTGCACAAGTTGCGCGAGCTGCGGTTTATCGATGTGCTGCCGGAGACGGTGACGATTGGCGCGGGCGCGACGTTTACGGACCTGCGTAGACATGCCGTGATAACCGCAGATTTTCCGCTGCTGGCGCAGGCGGCGGGCTGGACAGGATCTGTCGCAAACCAGAATCGCGGGACGATTGGCGGGAACATCGTGAATGCTTCGCCCGCGGCGGACTCGCCCCCCGCACTACTTGCGTATGACGCGCGGGTGACGCTCGTATCGCACCGCGGCGCGCGGACGATTCCGTACACCGATTTCCACGTGAGCTACAAGAAAACGGCGCTGGCGGCGGATGAGCTGCTGTTTTCCGTCACGCTGCCGCGCAGGTTCGGGGCGCATCGCAGCTACATCCGCAAGGTGGGCACGAGGAACGCGCAGGCAATCTCAAAGATTGCGCTGGCGGGCGTAGCGCTGCTTGCGGACAGGAAGATTGCGGAGCTGAGGCTCGGCGTGGCGTCGCTGTGCGAGGTCCCGACGCGGTGCTTCGCGGCGGAGAAAACGCTACTGGGCGGAACAGTTGGCGGCGAGCATTTCGAAACGCTGATTGCAGCGGCGCGCGCGGCGCTCGCGAGCGAGGCGCGCCCTATCGATGACATCCGATCGACGGCGAAATATCGGGCAGCCGTGGCAGGGAACCTGCTGGAGGAGTTTGTGCGAGGGCTTGGTGCTGCGCGCCCGGTAGAAGAAACGCGGGGATTCTTCGCCTTCGGCTCAGAATGACAGGACTCAAATGTTTGGGGTGCTAAACAATCGCCGCGCTTCGGCGAGGGCTTCGGGGGTATCGATGTCGAGTTCGCCGAGTGGGAGCGGGATGGCGTGAGCGTCACGAAGGAGATCGCGTGCGCCGGAGTCGCCGCTGAGTTGCATGAGCGAAGCGAAAGATGATGCGGGGAAATACGCGGGCACACCGCGGCGGCCGGCGTATTCGGAACCGGTGACTTCACCGGAGGCGGCGAGCGCGCGCAGATGCTGAGGTGTGACGGCAGGCTGATCGCAGGTCATGAGGATGACGCCGTGCGCTTTTGGCGCGACGATGCCGAGCGTTTTCACGCCTTGCGCAATGGAGGCTGACATACCCACCTGCCAGCGATCACAGATGACCGGAATGGCATCTCCGAGCCGGGAATACGCGAGAATCTCGTGAAATGACGCTCCGAGGACCACCAACACCGGCGAGCAACCGGCGTTGCACGCGATGCGGACCGCCCGCTCCAGCAACGTCTCGCCATTCAATTCGGCGAGTTGCTTCGGTTGGCCCAGGCGCGCAGAAGCGCCGGCGGCGAGGATAATGGCGGCGGTCTGGTTGCTCACTTCGCCGCCACGTCCACTTGGTCCAGCGCGCAATGGGCGTGAAGGTAGCGCGAAGCGCCGCCCTGGGCGATGTGCTCGCCGATGCGATCCGGCGTAAGCTTGCGCGAGAAGGCGAGGCGACCCTGGATGTGCGCCTGCACCTCGGCGATGACAGCGAGAGCGATGGCCTCAGCGCCGTCGCCGCCAAGGTCGAGGCCAACAGGCGCACAGACGTGCGCGCAGCATTCTGCGATGGTGATGCCGAGCGATGCGGCCGCTTCGGAGATCAGCAGGCTGGAGCGATGGGATGCGCCGAGGAGGCCGACGTGACCCGGGATTTCGCGCGTCTCCGCGAGCGAAGACATCGACCTGGGCGGAGAAGATAGCAGCTCGATCAGCAGCGTGCGGTCCTGCTCATAGCTGTGCGTCATGAGTACGACGGCATCTTTGGCATGAAGAGAAAGCCCTGCGAGCGATGAAGGTGCAGAGAGTGCGAGCACATGCTGCGCTTCGGGGAAGCGGTCGGCGCGGGCGAGCTGTGAGCGGCCGTCAGCGACAACGACACGCCAACCGAGCAGTGATGCCAGCGTTACGACGGGCTTGGCATCTTCGCCGGCGCCGAGCACGATGAGGCGCTGCGGAGCGGCGAGATGCTCCATGAAGATTTGCGGATCGCCTGGAAAAGCCTCCGCGGCCATGTTTGTGCTCGATATTGAGGCACGCGCGGTGTCGAGATCTTTGGCGGAGAGAGTTTCGCTGGCGAAGACCACGCTCCGGTCCGGCGCTAAGACCGCGCGGCGGAGCTGTGCATTTCCTTGAGGCAGCCAGGTGGCGATGTGCGACTCTTCGCCCGTGAGCGAAGCTTGCATGGCGGCGAGCAGAGCGCGGCATTCGGGGGTATCTGTGGGTTCCAGCAGCAGATCGACGATGCCGCCGCAGCCAAGGCCATAGGGGATGTCGGCAGTGTCGTCGAAGAGGGTGGAGTAGCGCTCCACGACCGCGCCGTTGCGGACCATCCATGCGGCCTTGCGGACGATCTCGGCTTCGAGGCAGCCGCCGCTGATGGAGCCGGCGCACTCGCCGTCCGCGCCGATGAGCAGATGCGCTCCGGGGCGCCGATAGGAGGAGCCTTCCGCGCGGACGAGAGTGACGAGAACGCTGGCTGCGCCCCGGCGCCACTGCTCCACGATGCGTTTTCGCTCTGCCATCCGGCCCTCTTTGGCGAGAGTCTACACCTTCCGGAGTAACTAAACTTTCTCAGAGAAGGTATGGATGCCGCACTCGAGCTTCTTGCCGCCCCAGCGGCCACTGCGCGCGTCGGCGCCGGCTTCGGGGATGGCGGTGCATGGCTCGCAGCCGATGGAGGTGTAGCCGCGATCATAAAGCTCGAGGCGCGGGATGCCGTGCGCGGCGGCGTATTCATCCACCTGCGCCATGGTCCAGTCGGCGAGGATCGAGACCTTCTTCATCATCTTGCCGGTGGGCAGCTTGTGGTCTTCGACCTTCTTGAGGTTGGCGCGGGTGGGCGACTGCTCGCGGCGCAGTCCGGTGAACCACCAGTCGAAGGGCTGGAGGTGACGCATCAGTGGCTCGACTTTGCGGATGGCGCAGCATTCGGTGGGCTGGACGATGTACAACAGCCCGAACTGTTTCTCATGCTGTTCCAGCGTGGTCTTCGGCATCGCATTGATGAGGTTCAGGTTCCACTCGGCGGCCATGCGATCGCGATAGGCGATGAGTTCTTTGAAGTGGTAGCCGGTCTCAAGGAAGATGACTGGCACGTCCGGCAGATGCTTGCGCAGCATATGCAGCGCGACCATGTCCTCGGTCTGAAAGCTGGAGGTGAGGCAGATGGGCGCGCCGGCGGCTTCACGGACGATGTGCTCTGCGAGTTGCTCGGCAGTCAGCGATTCGTAATCTGTGAGTGTGTTCATGCGGTCACCGAGTAGCGCTTGAGAATGTCGCCCTCATTGGATGAATCTTCGACAGCTACGGTTCCAGAGACAAAGTCGTCGATGGCGTCGATGGTCGGCTGCGGCAGCGTGCGCGCGGAGATGGCGATGACGCCGGCGAGATCCAGCGCGCGGACGGCGGCCGAGAAGGCAGTGTCCGGAATGTGGATGTCGTCGATGAGGACGGCCTGCTCGCCGCGGGCCGCGAGCGCCTCGCGAACCTTTGCGGCGAGTTCCGCCCGGCCTGGAAGCAGGATGAGCGATGGCAGGCCGGCATGGCCGGAGGCGCCGGAGCCTTCGACGGCGCTGGTAATCATCGCGGCGCCGACAGTGGCGTTGGTAAGGCGGTCGATGAGGATAAGCGAGCCGGTGGTGCGGCAGGCCTGGTAGCTGTCGAAAAAGAGCGGCAGGCTCGTCTCGAACTCGACCTCGGCGATCTCATTCATGGCGAGCGATGGCGCGGAGATGTGGTCGAGTGTGTTCACGTCCACGCGGTAGCGGATGGCGCGGACGGTAGCGCGCACGCTGCGCGTGGTGTGCTTGGCGAGATACGTACGGCCCACCTGCATGGGCTGCTCGTGCATCCAGACGACCATGGCGCGAAAGCGACTGCTGGCCGCGGGAAGCGCGGCGGAATCAGCAGGGACGAGCATCTCGCCGCGCGAGAGGTCGATCTCGTCGGCCAGCTCCACGGTGATGCTCTGCGGATGCGAGGCGGCGGGCAGATCGCCGTCATACGTCACGAGGCGCGAGACCGTGGTCTCGCGACGCGACGGCAGCGCCATTACGCGGTCGCCGGCGCGCAGCGTGCCGCGCGCGACCTGCCCGGCGAAGCCGCGGAAGTTGGCATCCGGACGGAGGACGAGTTGGACGGGAAAACGCATGGGGCCTGCGGTGTCGGTGTCGGCCAAGGGCACGGTTTCGAGGTATTCAAGCAGCGTCGGGCCGGAGTACCAGGACATGGCCGCGCTCTGCGTGACGACGTTGTCGCCTTCGAGCGCGCTGACCGGGATGGCGGTCACGTCACGAATCGCCAGACTCGCGCAGAGCGCGTTGAAGTCGTGCTGGATCGCCTTGTATGTTTCTTCCGAGTAGCCGACGAGGTCCATCTTGTTCACCGCGGCGACCACGTGCGGAATGCCGAGCAGTGAGGCGATGTAGGTGTGGCGGCGCGACTGCGGCAGCAGCGCACCCGCCTTGAGATAAGCGTTCGCATCGATGAGGATGATGGCGACATCGGCAGTGGAGGCGCCGGTGGCCATATTGCGCGTGTACTGCTCGTGGCCGGGCGTGTCCGCGATGATGAACTTGCGGCGCGAGGTGGAGAAGTATCGATAGGCGACATCGATGGTGATTCCCTGCTCACGCTCGGCCTTCAGGCCGTCGGTCAGCAGCGAAAAGTCGACGTGACCACGAGCGGCGCGGTTGACGCGGCTCTTCTTCACAGCGGCGAGCTGGTCTTCATAGACGCTCTTGGTGTCATGCAGCAGCCGGCCGATGAGCGTGGACTTGCCGTCATCGACGCTGCCGGCGGTGGTAAAGCGCAGAAGCTCCTGGCCGAGGTGGGCTTCGAGGAATTCTTCAAAGCCGCGCGCGGGCGCGTCATTCACGAGAGGCATGGCGACAGGAGTGCTCATCAGAAGTAGCCCTCCCGCTTCTTGGTTTCCATGGAGCCTTCTTCATCGTGGTCGATGGCCCGGTTCTCGCGCTCGCTGCGGCGGAAGGTGATGAGCTCCTCAATGATGCCGGGCAGCGTGTCCGCCTCGCTGCGGATGGCGCCTGTGCACGGCGCACACCCGAGCGACCGCATGCGCACCTTGATCTGCTCGACCTTTTCGCCGGGCATCAGCTTGGTGGTTTCGTCCACCAGCGTGAGCGCGCCGCCGCGGATGGTGATGGGCCGCTCCTTCGCGAAGTAGAGGGGCACGATGGGAATCTTCTCCGCGTAGAGATAGAGCCAGATGTCGAGTTCGGTCCAGTTGGAGAGCGGGAAGACGCGGATGCTCTCGCCTTTGCTCAGGCGCGAGTTGTAGAGGCTCCACAGCTCGGGGCGCTGGTTCTTGGGGTCCCACTGGCCGGCGGAGTCGCGGAAGGAATACACGCGCTCTTTGGCGCGGCTTTTTTCTTCATCGCGGCGCGCGCCGCCGAAGGCCGCGTCGTAGCCGCCTTCCTCCAACGCGTCGAGCAGGCTGCGCGTCTTCAGCAGGCCACAGCAGTTCTGCGTGCCCAGCGTCCAGGGGTTTGCGCCGTCGGCGATGGCCTTCTCATTGCGATGCACGATCAGCTCCGCGCCGATCTCTTTGGTGTAGGCGTCGCGGAAGCGGATCATCTCCGGGAACTTGTAACTGGTGTCGATGTGCAGCAGCGGGAACGGAAACTTGCCGGGGTAGAAGGCCTTCTGCGCCAGCCGCAGCATGACCGAAGAATCTTTGCCTATCGAATAGAGCATCACCGGCTTGGCAAACTCGGCGACGGCCTCGCGCAGGATGGCGATGCTCTCGGCCTCGAGTGCCTGGAGGTGGTTCAGGCGCGCGGCATGCAGCTCCTGGGTGGCGGTTTCGGCGGCGCCAGCTTCGGCGGTTTTAGATGGGGCGAGTGCGGGCATCAGGTTTCCGGGTGTTGCTATGCGGCAAATCAAAAAGCTCTAGCACAAATTTCAGTCGCAAAGTTACAGATGCGGACGCGGCTGTTTGGTATCAAGGGATGGTGCTAGGGACAGGCCAGGCTAGCGGCAACAAGCGCAGCCCCGCGCGGCGGGACAACAACCGAGCGCGCGGATAAGCAGCGAGGCCATCTCTTTGATTATAGAGGGTCGCGGACAAGGCAGCAATGATTGGAACTGCTATGCATGCGTATACTGGCCGCGTGCGAACAATAGTGTTGATAGTGGCGCTACTTACGGTCGCTTCCGTAAATGGAAGCAGCCGCGCGCAATCGGCGGAAGAGCCTCTGCATGTATCGCTGTGTGACATCAAGTCTGATCCTGGAAAGTTCCTGCATAAGCTTGTCGAAGTTACTGCGACTGCTTCACATGGGTTTGAAGATTCGATGATCGAAGACAGCCGATGCGCGTGGCCCGATCATGGCCCTGGTATTTGGATGGAGTATGGCGGTAAACGATCGACAGACACGATGTACTGTTGCGGATTTTCGCCGAAGGCGACGCGCGACAAGACGCTAGTTGTCGATGGTGTGACTACGGAACTTGTCGAGGATGAGAAATTCCAGACGTTCGACAGCCGTTTGCACCCACATCACGCTAAACCACAAAGGGCTTCCGACACCGTCAGGGCAACGCTCCGCGGCCGCGTGTTCGGCAAATATGAAGGTATTGCCGGTACACAGCGGGGCGTGGACTGGAGGGGATACGGTCATATGGGCTGCTGCATGCTGTTCGTGGTTACACAAGTCGTCGCTGTCGATCCACCGCATTAGCCACCGCAGCAGTTAGAACCCGATGCTGGCGCCACCGTCGATGGGAATGTCTGCGCCGGTGACGATAGAGGCTGCGCGGAGGCAGCGGCAAGGGTTGGGGTTAGGCCGGTGGCAGCGATTCCAGAGGTTAGTGCGACTGGTACCAGAAGCGTACCCAGAACAATATTCCGGCAAGAAGGTATATGGCGACGCTGAACCAAAAGGATTTTGGCTCTTGATCGCGATATGTCCGGCCTCCCTTTCCAGGGCAAACTCCAAAGTAGGCCGAGCCCAAAGCCAACAAGAGGAAGCCGGCACCAATAATGAACAAATTGTATTGATTCCAGAAGCCGTCCATGGCCGCCCTAATCTCACAGGCTCAGAAGCCGATGCTCGCGCCCCCATCGACGGGGATGACCGCGCCTGTGATGAATGCTGCCGCAGGTGAGCAGAGGTAGGCGGCGCACCAGCCGATGTCCTCCGGCGTGCCGAAGCGGCCGAGCGGCGTGCGGGAGAGGATCTTGTTGCTGCGCTCGGGGTCGCCCGAGAGCGCTTTATCGAGCATGGGCGTTTCGATCCAGCCAGGCGCGATGGCGTTCACGCGGATGTTGTCCGGGCCAAGCTCGGCGGCCATCGACCGCACGAGGCCATGATAGGCAGACTTGGCGGCGGAATACGCGACGACCAGGGGCAGGCCCATCAGCGCGCTCATGGAGGATATGAGGATGACGCTGCCGCCGCCCGCGCGCTTCATCGCCGGAACAGCCGCGCGGGTGAGCGCGAAGGCGCCTTCGACGTGGGTGGCGAGGATATTGCGGAAGTCGTCGTGCGTATGCTCCTCGACGGTCTTCTTTACGTGCGTGCCGGCGTTGTTGATGAGGATGGTCGGCGCGCCGTGAGCCTTCTCGATGCGCGCGATCAACTTGGATGCGGCGCTAAGGTCCGTGATGTCGTGCGGTTCGGGGTAGACGTTCGCGCCGAGCTTTTCGGCGGCCTGCGCCAGCACATCCTTGCGTCGGCCGGTGATAATGACCTTCGCGCCCGCTGCAGCAAGGCAGGAGGTCATGGCGTAGCCGAGGCCGGTGCCTCCGCCGGTGACGAGGGCAACGCGGCCTTCGAGCGAGAAGACATTGGAGCGGTGCGAGGGCGCGACGCCGGATGATTCGGGGATTCCGGTTTTATGCACGGCAGCCTGCTTCGAGTGACGGCGTGTCCTGATGTTTGTACATGACGAAATATTCGCGGTGGCCGAGATGCTCGGGCTTGGTGGGCTCGCCGGCGGCGGTGGCGGCGACGATCTCGGCCAGTTGCTCCGCAGCCTCGTCCATGGTGGCCGAGCCGTCGAGGACGCAGCCGGCGTTGAAGTCCATATCCGCGGACATTCGCGCGTAAGTGCGCGCGTTGCCGGTGACCTTGATCAGCGGGGCTATAGGAGATCCAATGACGCTGCCGCGGCCGGTGACGAAGAGAATGATCTGCGCGCCGGAGGAGATCAGGTCCATGATGCCTTCGGTGTCGTTGGGGTTCGAGTAGCCGAACTGCATGAAGGTGGGGTCGGGCACGGAGTCCAGCAGCCACAGGCCGGGATGCGGCGGCGGCTCGGCCACACGGATGACGCCTTCGATAGGCCGCGTGCCGCCCTTGGCGACCGCGCCGAGGCTCTTCTCCTCAATGGTGGTGAGGCCACCGGCAAAGTTGCCGGGGGAGATCGAATATTGGCGAACAGTCCGGCTGTAGCTTTCGGCCTTGTCGTAGGCGGCTTCGACCTGGCGTCGGGCTTCGTCATTCTTCGCGCGGCCCCGGAGGACATCACGCAGGCCGATCATCTCCACGGTCTCCTCGAAGATGGCGCTGCCGCCGCGATCGACCAGCCAGTCATAGAAGCGGCCGACGACGGGGTTGCCGGCGAGGCCGGAGGTCCAGTCGGAGCCGCCGCATTCCGCGCCCACGGTGAGGTCGGCCCAGGACATGGGCACGCGTTCGACGCCGGTGATGCGCTCGCGGAGCTGCGCGAGCACCTGCTTGCCATGCGCGATGCTGGACTTCGTGCCGCCGTTCTCCTGGATGAAGAAGGACTCGGCAGGGCGGCCGGACTGGCGTATGGCATCGGCGATGCGGGCGGGCTGAGTGTATTCACAGCCGAGGCCGATGGCGAGCACCGCGCCGACGTTGGGATGGCGGCCCAGCGCGAGCATCAGGCGGATGGCGTATTCGTTGTCAAAGCAGCCCGGAAAGCCGATGACATGCGCATCGGGCTCGTTGGCGGCGACGGCGTGCGCGACGAACTCCGCGCACTGCACGGTGTAGATCACCAGCACGAGGTTGCGGATGCCCTTGCGGCCGTCGGGCCTCAGCCAGCCCTGCCAGGTCGCCTCACGCATAGCGGGTCTCCGGACGCGCGCCGGACACGAGATCGAGCGAGGAGGATTTCGCGTCGAAGTTGCTGGCGCAGTTGTGCAGGTGCACCCATTCTCCCGCGGAGATGGCGCGGGTGGCGTGGCCGATGGGGAAGCCGTACTTCAGCACCGGGTCGCCTTCCGGGATCGCATGCAGCGCAATTTTGTGTCCCGAACGAATAGGGTTTGCAGCGGTGATGGAGGCTCCGCGGCCTTCGCCTGTGATGCGGACCTCGGCCGCGTCGGCGACATCGGCGAGCAGGGTCGCGACGTTGTCATCGGCGTGGATTTGAAAAGCGGAAGCAGAGGCGCTCATAAGTCCCTGCATCTATTCTCGCTCACAGAATGCCGTAGCGGTTAAATACCGCCGTGCTGGTGGAACCGGCCTCTATCTCGCCACGCACCACTTTTTCGCCGGAGACTTTCTCGATTGCGAGGTCGATGATTTGCTGCTCGATGGCGCGCGGGATGATGACCACCCCGTCGGTATCGCCGAAGACGAGGTCGCCGGGTTCGACGGCGACGCCGCCGATTTCGACGGCGCAGCGAAAATCGACCACACTCGACCGCACTCCGGCGTCCTGGGAGTAGCTGCCGCGGCTGAAGACGGGCCAGCGCTGGTCGAGCACGCGCGGGGTGTCGCGGTGGAAGCCGTCGATGACGGCTCCGGCCCCGCCGCGGGTGCGGGCGGTCGCGGTCATGATCTCGCCCCATGCGGCACAGTTCATGCTGCCGCCGGTGGCGAGGTAGACCTCGCCGGGCTGGAGGGCGTCGAGGGCATCTGTGAGGCGGCCGAATGGCCGGTCCTGCGGGCCAGCTACATCTTCAATTCGTACAGGCATGGCGCGACCAACAACACTGTAGGCGGGATCGAGGGGTTTGATCGGCTGGGGCAAGAACTGGTGCCAGCGGCCTTCCCGGTCCAGGATGTCGCCCACCACTGCGGTGAACAGGCGATCACGCAGCAGGGCGAAGAGTTCCGGATCGGAAAGGTTCGGCATCTTCAGGTTGAATCTATCACTTGCGGAGAGCCGCTGACGGTCCAGCAGCGGCGTTGCGGATGGTTTTATCCCCTCATGGGGGCCGCAGCAGATTTGAAATTGGCTGAAAATCGGCGTATCTTGGGTGTAAGCGAGTTTGTTCCGCTGTATGCGCCGTGACCGCACCGGCTGGCGGAAGAGATGAGTGGGCGAGAGCCCACTTTTTGTTGCTCCAAACACAGCGCATATGGCAGTCCAGGTGGACACAATTCGGGCGATGGCGGAGCGGGTTGCCGCATCGCACCATCTGGAGGTCGTCGAGGCGGAGTTTGTCGGCGGCGGCAAGGCCCGGACGCTGCGCATCTATGTCGAAAAGGATGCGGCCGAGCGAGCCAGGCTGAGAGAACGCATCGCGGCAGGCGAAAAGATCGACCTGCCGAGCGGTGTGCCGGTCGAGTTGCTTTCCGGCGTGACGCACGAGGATTGCGCGGAGTTTGCGCGGGACTTCGGCACGCTGCTGGACGTGGAAGATGCGGTGCCCGGCTCGGAGTACACGCTGGAGGTTTCATCACCGGGCCTGGAGCGCAGCCTGAAGCGGGCGGAGGAGTACGAGAGATTTGCCGGAAGTCTGGTGAAGGTGAAGACGTTTGTGCCGGTAAACGGCAGCAAGGTTTGGACGGGAAGATTGCTGGGATTTGCGGATGGAGTCGTAAAGATTGATCCCGCCGCCGCGAAGCAGAAGGGCAAAGCGAGAAAGGTCGCGGTGGCATCCGAAGTAATGGAGATTGCGCTGCGGGACATCGAGAAGGCGAATCTGGTGGCGGAGATTTGAATTAAGGGACTAGTTGCTGGGGACTAGGGACTCGGAAGGACATAGCCGGGTACTTCGCTTCGCTCAGGATGACGACAAGTTTGGGTTAAGGAAGACGAGGTTTTTGAAGATGGCGAGTGTACTGTACCAGTCGATTGAAACGTTGAGCCGGGACAAGGGGATAGAGCCTGACATCGTGGTGGGCGCCGTGGAAGACGCGATCGCGCTGGCGACGAGGAAGTACTACAAGACGCAGGAGAACATGCGCGCCGAGATGGACAAGGAGACCGGCGAGATCCGCGCGTATGTCTTCAAGACGGTTGTCGAGGGCCCGGAGCAGGTGGAGGACGATATCAACCAGATGACGCTGGAGCAGGCGCGCGCTCTGGCGCCTGAGGTAGAAATCGGCGGCGAGCTGCGCTTCTACAAAGACACGTCGCCGCTGGGCCGCATCGCCGCGCAGATGGCGAAGCAGGTGATCTTCCAGAAGGTGCGCGAGGCGGAGCGCGACACGGTGTTTCTGGAGTACAACCATCGCGCCGGCGAGGTGCTGAACGCCACCGTCAAGCGGCTGGAGCCGATGGACGTGATCTTCGACCTCGGCAAGGCGGAGGCGCGCATGCCGAAGCGTGAGCAGTCGCGGCTGGAGCAGTTTGCCGTAGGCGAGCGCGTTCGCGTGGTGCTGCTGCGTGTGGACCGCG
>Ga0134125_10001496_pt1 | contig 28678 bp, 16 predicted proteins | sample KB31751_FD_96464 | JGI IMG/M metagenome (GOLD analysis project Ga0134125, IMG submission 96464) | Terrestrial soil microbial communities with excess Nitrogen fertilizer from Kellogg Biological Station, Michigan, USA - KB3-175-1 | ecosystem: Environmental > Terrestrial > Soil > Unclassified ... | reverse complement strand
GGCGCAACGTGCTCGCAAAAGTTCCTTTGTGCCGTTGAAATATGGGATCGACGGCTATAACAAATGGCTCGATCCGGACGGTTATCCTGCCGTGGCGCCGCCGTGGGGAACGCTGAACGCAATCAATTTGGATACCAGGCAATACGTTTGGAAGAAACCGTTCGGGGAATTCCCGAAACTGGTTGGGAAAGGTATGCGGAACACAGGCTCCGAGAATTACGGAGGCAGTGTTGTCACCGCCGGTGGCTTGTTGTTCATCGGGGCCACCGATCACGATCGTAAATTCCATGCGTTTGATAAAGCCACGGGGGAGTTGCTCTGGGAAGCGACGCTTCCGGCGGCCGGGACCGCAACGCCGGCGGTTTACGAGGTGGATGGCCGCGAATATGTCGTCATCGCGGCAGGCGGAGGAAAGTCGGGCGAGAAGAGCGGCGGCAGCTATGTGGCGTTTGCTTTGCCGGCGAAATCGAGCGTTGCAGCCCTTTCCGGTTCACATCCGTAATGAAGTGCAAATTTAAGCGGCGCGTTATCACGCGCTCAGTTCCCACCTGGCGCTCACGCCGGGAGTGTTCGTAGGAGGTAACCCATGACTCTATTAGCGATAACAAACCGGATTTCAAGCTGGTTTCTACATCGAAAATCGCCGGCTCTGTTGTTTCTCTTCGCGGCGCTGATCTCATGCCAGCTCGGCTTCGCCCAGACGTTTTCCGCATCCATTGCGGGCCTTGTGACAGACCCGGCTGGAGCAGTGGTCAACGGAGCCAAAGTGCAGCTCCAGAACATGAGTACGCATGATACCCGCGAGGTCACGTCCAGCACTGATGGAACGTACAAATTCGACAACCTTCTGCCTGGAACGTACCAAATAAGCGTCGAAGCAGCCGGGTTTCAGAGTTATGTGCAGAGCGACATGATTCTACGGGCCAACACTGCGGCAGCGGTGAACATTCCGTTGCAGCTTGGCGCCACGCAACAGAAAGTGGAAGTCACGGGGGAGACGGTCCTTCTCGACACGCAAAGCGCGAACAACTCCGTCACTTTTGACGCTCACTTGATCGAGTCGTTGCCGAACAACACTCGGAACCCGCTGAACTTCGTGTTCTCTCTTGCCGGAACAACGGAAGCGCAGGGTGGAATGACGTCGCGGTCCGGAACGTTTGACCAGAATTTCAGTATGTTTGGGTTGAATGGCGGACGATCCGGCAACGCGGAGATTTTGATTGATGGCGCGCCCTCCCAAGCGGTCGATTGGGGCGGGCTGATGGTGTCTCCGATCAACGATTCGGTACAAGAGCAGCAGATCGTCCAGAACGAATATGATGCCCAATACGAGCGCGCGGGATCGGGCGTTGTCACGCTAATTACGAAAAGTGGCTCCAATTCTTTTCATGGCGAGGCGTATGACTACCTACGAAACTCGGCATTGGATGCAAATACTTGGTCCAATGATAAGAACGGCGCGCCCAAGGGCGAATTTCATCGCAACCAGTTCGGCGGCAATATCGGCGGCCCGATCTTGAAGCGCTATAACTTGTTCTTCTTCGCGGCCTATGAAGGATTGCGACAGCCGGAGACGGATGCGAGCGGTCTGCTAACCGTTCCAACCGCGGCAGAGAAGCAGGGCGATTTTTCGCAAACCCTCAATCCGGATGGATCTCCCGCGGTGCTTTACAACCCGTTCTCGACGCGGCAGGTGACAGATGCGGAAGGCAACACGTTCTATACTCGCGATCCGTTCCCCGGTAATAAGATCCCGTCGAATCTGATCAATCCGGTAGGCCAGAAGATGGCAAACCTATATGCCGATCCCAACCGTCAAGGCCAGGGGCCGCTCAATATCAACAACTACTTCGCTCAGGGCAAAGGGCTTACCGCGAACGACAAGTTCGACTGGCGCGTCGATTGGGATCAGAACTCCGTGCATCGCCTGTTTGTTCGCATGTCGGACCGGGTTCGCCAAAACTATACTCCGCCGTGTTTCTTCTGCAATGGAGCCGACGAGAGCGCGAACAACGACGATACCGGATTCCAGGTCGTCTTAAACGACACCGTGACGCCAAGTCCGACCTGGGTAATCGATTCCTACATCGCGGTCAGCCGCTGGCACGAATCGCAGACTTCTATCGGGTACGGCGTGGCGGACGCAAGCAGCGTGGGCCTCTCTCCCACCCTGTTTCAAGCTCCCTTGGTGCCGGTGATCAATGCCGACTTCTACTCCGTTCTCGGCAGCACCTATTCGAGCTATGACCGTTACATTCGCGATTCCGACACAGCTCAGGTGAACCTTACAAAAGAGTTCTCCAAGCATACTTTGAAGTTCGGCGCGAATTACGACGTGGCGCTGATGAATAACATCCAGGAATCACCCGGCTCGTTTAACTTCAGCAGTTCGATGACTTCCTGCGATCCCGGACCAATTCCTGGCGAATGTCAGGCTTTGAACGTCAGCTCAACACAGACCGGGAACGCGATCGCGTCCATGTTGTTGGGACAAGGCAACGGCGGCATGACTCTGAACATGGACCCCGCGATGAGTCTGCATACGTTTGGGGGCTATTTCCAGGATCAATGGCGCGTGAACCAGCGGTTGACCGTTACGGCCGGCCTGCGGTACGAGAATCAGCGGCCGGCAACGGAGCGCTACAACCGGCTGGCGTATTTCAATGAGAACATCGAGAATCCCATCAGCTCCGACGTGGCGCCGGCGCTCGGGCGCCGGGTGACCGGCGGATTCCAATACGCCACTAGTGGCAATCGCTTTGCTTGGCCGCCCGATAACAACAACCTTGCTCCTCGATTGGGCATCGCCTATAAAGTGACTGACAAGTTAGTGGCGCGCGCGGGCGCGGGTCTCTTCTATGCTCCGGCGTCGGCGATGATCAGCTTCGATAGTCCGGGTCAGTTTCTCGGATACAGTTCTACGACCAACTACATCGGAACCGTAGGTGGCCAGGGTTACATCCCGCAAGGAGACGTCAGTAATCCCTTCCCGAACGGAGTCGTTCAGCCTGTCGGCAACTCACAAGGGTTGAATACATTTGTCGGCCAGGGAGTGGGCCAAGCTTGGCCGAAGGCGCCGCATCCGACCGGCTATTCCGAACAGTGGAGCTTCGATCTGCAATATCAGCTCGGGAGTCACTCTGTAGTCGAAGCCGGATATACCGGCGTCCGTGGGCGCAAGCTGATGTATGGAAATCCGGATTTGAATGCCGATCAGCTGCCGGGGCAGTATCTAGCGCTGGGGAGTCAACTCGATGCGCAAGTGGCGAATCCGTTTAACGGGGTCATCACAGATCCAAACAGCCCCTTGAGCGGGCCCACCGTGGCTTACAACCAGTTGCTGCGTCCCTATCCTGAGTTCACATATCTGAATTGGAACCGATCCCTGCCGGGCGCACGTTCGGAATTTAACGCGTTGAACTTAAAGTACACGCACGCATTCAAAAACGGCTTGAGTCTCATTAGCACCTACCGCTGGTCCAAAGCGATGGATAACGGCTCCGAGGATTTCATTGGCTGGGCTACGGCAAACGCCTGGCGGGATTCGTATAATACGAATCTCGATTACTCGGTAAGCGCACACGATATCCCGCATAGTTTTGCAACCGCATTCGTGTACGACCTGCCGTACGGGAGAGGCAAACGTTGGGGCAATGGCGCTCCTCTGTTTGTCAATCAGGTTCTCGGCAACTGGCAGCTTTCCTCGAGCATTCGCATTTCGAGCGGCATGCCGTTGCAGAAAGTCGTGTGGGATTATTACAGCAATCCGCTTGGCGCGTATGGATTCCCCGGCCCCGAGATTCCGAACCTGGTCGGCAATCCTACGCCGTCAAATCAGAATGCGGATCAATGGATCAATCCATCCGCGTACGAGGAGACGGCGCCCTATACAATCGGCAACGCTCCACAACACGATACGCATGTTCGTGAAGCGGCAACAAAGAATTGGGATCTCTCGGTTGCGAAGAACTTTGGAACGGAGCGCTTCAGGCTACAATTCCGAGGGGAGTTCCTGAACGTCTTCAATCATCCGGTTTATGGAGGATGGGGATACGGCAGCAGCAACATCAGCACGTGTATCGATTGCGGCGATCTGGGGACCGTGTACGCCACCCGCAACGATCCGCGCAATATTCAATTCAGCCTGAGAGCGATGTTCTGATTCTCTATTCCGAGCCGGGAAGCGCAAGCGACCCGCGTAGCGAAGGATCACGATTCGCTTTAGGTCGCTTGCGCCCCGGCTAAGTTTTAGAATGATAGCTGTTCTAAATGGTCACTATGAGCCGCCGCGAATGGGCCGGATCGGTGCTGGCGGGAACGCTGGCGGCGGTCTCGCCAAAACCACAAACCTATGCGGTCGTGGGCGCCGGAGTGTTCGGAGCCTGGACGGCCTATCATCTTCTCGCGGCGGGACACAAAGTCATCCTTCTCGATGAGTATGGTCCCGCCAGCAGCCGCGCCAGTTCCGGCGGCGAAACGCGCATCATTCGTTGCGCATACGGGCCGGATGAGGTCTACACACGCATGGCGCACCGCTCGCTCTCGTTATGGTCTAATTTCTGCGAGCAGACCGGCCTCGACCTGCTTCGTCGAATCGGCGTTCTCTGGATAGCGACTCCTAACAACGAATATGCCCAGCAGAGCCGCGAGATGCTGCGGAAGGTGGGCGTGCAATTTGAAGATATCTCTGCGACTGAATTAGCGCGCCGGTATCCTCAGATTCGATCCGAGAGCGGCGCCGTTGCGATCTATGAGCCGGAGAGCGGGGCGCTGATGGCCCGGCAGGCAGTTCACGCCGTAGTCCAACAATTCATGAAGCACGGCGGTGTTTACCGGCAGGCGGCGGTAAAGGCTCCTCACGGCAAGGGAAAAATTCGTTCGGTTCTCACGAATCAACGGGAATCGATTGCGGCCGACGCGTTTGTTTTCGCGTGCGGCCCTTGGCTCGGCAAGGTGTTTCCGGAAGTCCTCGGCAACCGCATCTTCCCGACGCGGCAGGAGGTCCTGTTCTTCGGAATTCCGCCGGGTGACCGTCGCTTTGAGCCGCCGCAATTGCCCGTCTGGATCGACTTCGGTGACGACCGCGGCATGTATGGTTTCCCCGACATCGAGACCCGCGGGTTCAAAGTCGCGTTTGATCATCACGGTCCCGCATTCGATCCCGATTCGGAAAACCGCTTCGTGGCGCCGGACAAAATCAAAGAGGCGCGCGAATACGTAGCAGAACGCTTTCCGGCGCTGGCGGATGCGCCGATTGTCGATTCGCGCGTTTGCCAGTACGAAAACACCTCGAACGGCGATTTTGTGATCGATCGTCATCCGGATTTCGAGAACGTCTGGTTTGCCGGTGGCGGTTCAGGACACGGGTTTAAGCATGGACCGGCCGTGGGCGAATACACAGCCGCGCGGGTCACCGGGCTCGCCGATCCGGCAGTTGAGCCGCGTTTCTCGCTTGCGTCCAAAGGAACCGAGCAGCGCCGCAGCGTCTATTGATTCGCTGGCCGCTGCTCATTCCAGCGTTCGTGGTCCTGCCAATCGAGAATCCAGTAGTGTGGATAGAACTCGTGGCGCGGGAGCTTGTCGAACTCCGTGATATTCGCCTGCTGATGGTTGCCTTCCTGCGACTCGTAATACCAGGTCGCTTCTTGGCCCAATTTCGCCGCCTCGCCGGACACATAGAACGTGTCCTTCTCGTAGTGATAGGGAGCGTGCCGCCCGGGTAGCGCGCCGTACACAACATCGACCAGCAGCTTCGTATCGCGTGATATCGTTCCTTCCCGCAGCATCTCCTGCATGGCTTTCACGACAATCCAGTTGTTGGTCCGGTGATCGACGTGGCGCTCGTCGGGATGCCCGGTGATAATCAGGTCGGGCTTGAAGCGAGCTATAAATTGCTTGGCGGCATCCACGGCGGATTCTCTCGAATACGGCAGATTCGGAATGGCCGAGTCGCGATACGGCGAGTGATCGCTCGCAAGCAGCACGGACAGGTACGGGTCGGTTCGCTTCACGTGGTCGTACCAGATCTGTCCAAGACCGCCGTCGGGCATTCCCAGGAAAAACAAATGGCCGGGTGACACGCCCAGATGCCCCAACGAGGCGCGCGCCTCGTCCATGCGCACTTCGCCGAAATCCATCGCGCGCGCCGCATCGCATGAATGCATGTAGTAGCGGTCGCAACCCCCGGCGTCGCCGCCCGTGAAATAAACGAAATGGATGGGAATGTGATTCTCAACGGCGGCCCGAATGATGCCGGGGTGGGCCGTGTCGTCATCCTGGTGGGCGCAAAAGACGAGAATCGATTTCGGCAGCGGATTGACCGCGATCTCGAGTTGGTTTCGCGCGATGGTTGCGCCAGCAGCGTTGTGGATCGATATTTTCACCGTGTAGTTTCCGGGTGGCAGCGGGTGGAACATTGTTTGACTGCGGCTGCCGATTTCTCCGCGGATGGGCAGGTTGATGATCTCCTTACCGCTGGCGTCCACCAGACTCACCGCCATGGTCGCGCCATCCCACTGTGCGCCCGACGGCTTCTTCACCGAGAACCGAACTGTTGGCTTCACTCCCGTTGGAAACATCGTGTGGGCCGTGTCGAAGCGGATGACGTCCGATACAAACTGTGGTGGGTAGAAATGGCGGTACGCCTCCGATTTCGAAACCTCATTGAGACGCGAGTAGAGGTACAGAAACGGATACTGCTTGGGAAACGAAGTATTCGGCGGAGCCGTAAATGCTGGCAGCGCGAACGCCAGATCGTAAATATGATCCGGCTCTTGACTATCGCGGATTACGACGGAGTAATAGTTCAGCATCGGCTCCTTCTCTGTCTGCACGACCGCAGCCTTATTTACGTCAAATTCCTTCTCTGCGCCGGGCGCAAGAGACAGCGATTTTGTCACGATATGCTTCCACATCGGAGGCTCATCGGGGTCGGGCGCTATCCAGGGATAGGTATAGGGTTCGAATTCGACCTGCAGGTTATGAAGGGTCCGATTCGAGAGATTCTTCACAACAATCCGCGGATTAATGCTATCGCCCGACGTGTAGAAGGTTTTGTCCAGTTCCACCGATTGCACTTTGACGAGCTGGCGGTGAACGGCGAATGAGGTCGCGTCACGTACGGTTTTGCCGTCGGCGGTCGTGATGTCCACTTCATAACGGCCGGCTTGCACGTCCCAGGGTATGCGCCAGAGCGGCTTGTACTCGGCTCCGTCTACCCGGATTTCTTTGGCGATCGCGTTTTGCTCCCCTGCATAACGGATCGACGCGGCGCCCGATGCCACAGGCTGGAGGCGAATTCGCACCTCGCTGCCGGCGTTGTAATTCGTTTGGTCCGTGGTGGCGACGACACTAGCAGCAGAAATCGGACTTGCGGCAAGAGGTGCGATTAGGAGAAAGGATATGAGCGCGCAGTGCATGGCTTTGGAGAAGCTTCAATCCAGTGTAGCGGCAAGTCATGGCTCCGCTGCGCTAAGCGCCCCCTCAAGTCGATTTGTCAAGACCGTCACAGAGAAGCCCGACGTCATTTGCCACGAGTTAGATAACACCTGTTGTTTAACAACTAACTTATTTGCTCTCCTTATCGGGAGGCGTAATTATGTAGGACTCCGCTTGGGCTCGCCGTGGCATCAATCGAGGTTCCTATTATTAGTTAATAGACGATACAGAAACGTCTCTTCTCACAAGCCGCAGTTGGTGGGCTATTACCCAGGCCGATAGTGAACTAGCAGGCTCCCATCGAGGTTTGCCAGCGTCGTGATACGATATATACATAATCGTGATACGATATATCTATAGGCAGTGAAAGACGATCGGGCGCGACACACCAATAATAAAAAGCTACAAGTCCTTGCCGAGTTCAGGCACGAACTCAGAAAGTTTCTGCAATTTAGTGAACGTGTAGCCTGTAGAGTGAATCTCCCTCCTCAACAGCACCAGCTCTTGTTACAGATTGCTGGCGCTCCCGAGGGCACAGCAGTAACTGTCGCTTATGCCGCGGAACGACTTGGCCTTCGCCATAACAGCGTTGGAGAGTTGATCGTTCGCTGCGAACAAGCTGGCCTTATTTTGCGCAGCCACGATAGTCGAGACCGCCGGTGCGTTCTCCTGCAGATCACGCCCTCCGGTAACAAAGTTCTCGAAGCATTATCGGAAGATCACGCGCGCGAACTGAGCGACCTGGGACCGAGGCTTATTGCCGCGTTAAATCATATCCAGACTCTGGACCAAGCGCCACGGAAGACAGAAAAGCAGGACTATCCATGCCGAAGCTCACGACGGTTTACCAGCAAAAAGGATGCCCTGAAATCGAATGAAAGAGACACGAGTAAAGAGACAGCGAGTTACAAAGAAAATACTGCAACATTCCCTGCTGCGAAAATACATCCCGATGGTCCACGAGGACTTGGCGGCGACGTATTTACGTGATTTACATAAGTGGCTGATTATTTCTCCTATCATTGGCGTAGCGACTGGCCTCTTAATTACCGTAATTGCCGTCATTATTCTGAATAAATTGTGGCCCGCGGTGTTGGGCTACTACCTCTATCATCATTGGGCGATCGTGCCGGGTCTACTGGTGGGATTCGTCGTCGCTGGGCTGATTATGCAGTATTTGACGCCCGACCCCGATGAGCATTCAACTGAGGAGGTCATTCGCTCCTATCACGAACATCAGGGCAATATTGATGTTCGGTCATCTCTGGCGAAGATTGTGGCCGCCATCATGTCGGTAGGCTTTGGCGGCAGCGCGGCTCTTGAAGGACCTGGGATCTACGGAGGGGCGGCAATCGGCTCCTGGCTATGGACACGCCTGGGGCGGCTGGATTTGAATGTCCGCGACCGGAGGATCATGCTCATTTGTGGAGCGGCCGCCGGCATGTCAGCCGTCTTTCGAGCGCCGTTGACGGGCATTGTCTTCGCATTGGAAATGCCGTATAAGGACGACCTGGCGCATGAGGCGCTGGTGCCTTCGCTGATTGCATCGGTCGTCTCGTACTCGACAATGAGCGCTTTTCTGGGCCGGGAACCGCTCTTTAATTTTGTGGGCGCGGCGAGTTATACCGGACACGATCTTCTTTGGTGCGCCTTGCTGGGCTTGCTGATCGGCCTTGTGGCCATGGTGTTTGTCATCAGTTTCAGACGCGTTCGCACGTTTGTGGTGAAAAGCTCTGTGCCGCATTGGGGAAAGCTCGCGGTCGGCGGCGTGCTAACCGGCCTTTGCGGTGTTCTGTTCCTGCATTTGTTTCACGGCAACCTGGTTCCGCTAGGCCCGAATTATGAAGCGGCGGGAATGCTTCTAAAAACACATTACAACGCACTCGAATTGGTCGCGTTTGGAGTGTTTAAGATGGCGGCGACTACCTTCACGCTCGGCTTCGGCGGCGTCAGTGCGATGTTTGTCCCACTCTTTTTGACCGGAGGGAGTTTTGGAATCGCTTTTGCGCAATCAGTTGTCCACAGTGGCTCTCTCGAACTCTACGCGGCAGTCGGGATGGCGGCGTTCATCGCCGCCGGCTACAAGACGCCTCTGGCAGCGGTCGTCTTTGTAGCGGAAGCGACGGGGGGACATGCTTTTATCATTCCGTCGTTGATTGGAGCGGCAGTGGCGTACGTTGTCTCCGGGGATGCTTCCGCTTCCGGCGACCAACGCGTGCACGGGCGGATTGCGCCGCCGGCAAAGGACAATATCACAGTAGATGAAGTGATGCGGCGGCCGGTGATTTACGTGCAAGCCGCCATGACGCTACGGGAGTTTACTGGGATGCTCGCACCTCATCGCCGTCGTATGGCATTTGCCGTTTTTGAGGGACAGAAGCTCATCGGTACTGTCGCGTTGTGGTCTCTTGCCCAGGTCGCTCCCGAAAAGTGGGCGACAACTACAGTTCGAGAGATTACCGATCTGCGAGTTACAACGATTCGATCGAATTCCGACGTTATAGAAGCCTCGCATCTGTTTATGGGAGAGCGTGAGCAGGACCTTCTGCTCGTCCTCTCCGCGTCGGAGACGCCGATCGGTCTTCTAACAAAAGAAGACGTCTTATCGGCTCTGAACACGCGTCCTGAAGAGCTACCGGAGTTAGATGATCGGCTTTTGGCCGAAGGCTAAAAAGCAAACGCATCGATCTTGCTCCATGCTGCCGGTTACTGAACAGCTTTGGATGTTCTGTCCGATGTAGTCACGCTGGCCTTTAACTTCCAGAGAAACTGGTTATGCTTGTGGAGCTGAATAGCCTGATAGAGCGGCTCCTTTCCGTAGCGGACGTCCGGCGTGAAAGAGAAACTCCACGATTCGCAGTCGAGGATAACGGGGATTTCAGTTCCGGCGGGCACGCCGGCTTTGAGTTCCACCAAACTTGTCCTACTCTGGGCGCCAGTCCATTCTCTTTGCTTTTCCTCTTCGATGTCGCCGATCTCTATCAGCCAAGGAGACTCGGTGTAGACCTTCGCTCGACACCAGTTGTTTTTGTCGAATGGATCGAGGCCTTGCGCAAGCTTGACCCAGATCGTCCCTTGCTCGCCTGGTTCAAGCACGCCATTCCCGTTTCCTCTTCCTTCGGTTACGGTGCGCTGAATGCTCGATCCTCCCCCTTGATTTCCTTTCTGACGAAAGACCGGGAATGCCTTGGTCCGGCCGTCCAAAACCGCAACTTCCAGAGGCGGAGGCATGGCGTCCGGCGCAATCAAGATATCGATATTCTTGCCGGCCTCAGAATAGCCGTCGTAGATCATTTTCAGTTTGAGGCGAGCATGTGCAAAGTCCTGGTTTCCCGCTGTCAGCCGGATTTGAAAGTTGGAATTGAGGTCGGCTACTGAACCAGATGCGATGCTTTTCAGTTCGGCATCGCCATGAATGATAGCGACGGTCGGATATTCGGACGTGAGGCTGACTCGAACATTGTCGAGCGGCGTGCCGCGAGGATTGTAAATCCGGATTGGCAGCGGCAGTAGTTTGCCCGGCATCAGGCGAAGCGTGTCTTTGCTCGTAAGCGGCAATATCACCGGGGGCTGGGCGCCGGCGCCGGGTCCCACAAAGCTCAACTCGTGGCCGGAGCAATCCACCTGCAATCTCAAACGGCCATCATGGCCGGCTTGTGCCGTAGAGCGCTTGCTGGAGCCGCTGCTAATGTCGTAATCGAGGATTTGATATTCCGCCCCGGCGCGATAGAGCGCGGCTGTCGTGAGCGTGATGGCGCTACAGGTCGCCGGCGGTCCATCCGGGGCCCAACGGCGCGTGCCGATTCGCAAACCTCCCTGCGTTACGTGCTCCATCGAGATGAATGCACGCTCGGCGATGTCCGCCTGTACGCGATATCCGCGGATGTTGAATGCGCGATAGGCGCTGTCGTAGTTCCATTCCGCAGGCACGGTATCCAAGGCCGGGTTCGCGAACGCTCGCATATGAAATTCAAAGGTTTCAGCAATGGATGTCGCCCAATGACGGTGATATTCGTCCTGCCGGTACTCAAAATCGACCGTGGGAACGATGGCATACGCGTCTCGGGTCTCTTCCGTGTATTGACTGATGAAGTCTCCGCTCGCTCGTACCAGGCGAACCATCGTGTGCTCGTGATTGAGCACATGGTCCTTGGGACGCCAAAGAGAACGCCGCCCCTTTTCGCCGGCGAAGAATTCCGGCCCGGGATTGAATGCCGAGGCGCTTCCAATAAGCTCCGGATACCGCGCGCTCAGGTAGAGGCTCATGAAGCCGCCCATACTCAGTCCGGATGTCGCGCGAAAGCGCCGGCTCGTGAGGGTCCGATAATTCGAATCGATGTGGCCGATCAGCTCTTTGAGGTTTTCACCGAAGTCATAATCGCCGCCTTCGCGCCGCACGTCGTACGGAGAGCCGCCATAAAAGCCGGTGTAATCGCGCGCCACGTAGCCATCCACTGCTACGACGATGGCGTCGTGACCAGCAACGAAGGCTTCGATCTTCGGGACTGTATCGAGCCCGTTGTCGTAATCTTCTAGCGTGTAGCGGTCGCTGTGGCCATGAAAGTAATAGATGACGGGATAGCGCTTGCCTGAGCCCTCATAATCCGGCGGAAGAAAGATCCGGTAATGGCGTTCCTGCCCAAAGACTTTTGACGGATAAGTTCTGTCGTAGAACGGCCGTTGTGTAAACGCCGCGCCGGCGAAAACGATCAGCAGAAGCAGGCATTTCATCGGTTACTTTAGGATCGCCTCTATTCAAGGCATTCTACGATCATGGCTTGATTTTCGACGTTCATGCCCTTCGGGATCGCGATGCTGAATGGATGCTCCTTGACTCCGGCGCCGATCTGCTCTGCATGGGATTTCAGAACGCCGTTTTGTTTCCAGAGCTGCGTGACCCGGACTGGAGAAGATGATTGGCTTCGGGAATTGATGGTCGCCAGCCGGAAATTATCGATCGCCATTCCGGAAATCGTATAGCGAATGTAGACTTTCTTCGTTCCTGTTGGAAGCCCGTCGACGTGTTTGTCAACTTCGGGCCATTGTAGCGTTCGGTCAATGACTTGTCCATCTTTCCACGACAACTTCGGGTTGTATGTCCATAGCTCTCGATACGGCCCGTCCGGCTTGGTGGACCAGGCGATCCACGCAGCGGGGGCGGGGGCGTTCCGCGATGGCCATGGAGTTACGTTACGGACTTCAGCCGTTAATTTGTCGGGAGCAAGTCCATCTCTTAAGTCGAGGAATCGCCCGCCCACATCAAAGCCTGTCAATTCGTGTCCATCGGCCGCAGCCAGAGCAAACGTAATCTCTCCAGGTTCTGAGTGTTGATTAATGACGTAACCTTGTCCGTTCGCGCCGCTGTAATGGGCATGTTCAATCTTCGATGCAAAACGGTCAAGATTGTCCGCACGAACCGGAATTTCGGTTCTGTCCTGTCCGGTAGCTCGATACCGCAACTCGTTTCTTCCTGGTGTCAGTTCCGGTAGCGTTCTCGGGTTTAGTTCGAATCGCGTCCCCAGCATCACGTTGTGGAATTGTCCACCACCTGATTTTGCGATCCGCACCTGGTAACCATACTTGCCGCTCACGGCCGTGTGCGCGCCGTGTTCCGATTTCACTACGGTCGCGGGCAAGGCAGTCCATTTTCCGTGAAATGGACCTTGCAGGCGGCTTCCGTCCGTCCACGTGCGGCCTCCGTCGATTGAAGTCGCAATGCTGAGATTATCGTCCCTTGAAGGCAGGTCCGCCGACATGGTGAATTGCGCGTCGATAATCACGTACGGACACGGCATATCGAACTCGGCTGAAGATCCTTGTGTTTGCAGCCGCGGGCGATATTCGATACGACCGGTCGCCCAGGTGCGGCTGTCCTTCTGGCTGTGTGGACCGTCGTTTGTGCGGATGTGATATTGGGCAATCTCTTGAGGGAATTCGCGCCAGGTCGTTCCATCGAATTGATACGGCAGGTAGTAAAGCCGCCTTGGTTCAGGGTGGAAATAACGAATCATCCGCTCACCGGGCCGCAGGACAAAATCCATCGTGTGACCCTGCGGATACCGTTTGAATGCGTATAGCCGGTTATCATTCGTCGTTGTGAACAGACCGGCCAAGCCGTTGATGGCTTGGGCGCGCACATCGGCCGGATACCAGGGGTAATCAACCGAACCGGGCTTAACTTCCTTTGGGCCCTTCATTTTGCCGAGAATGATGTTGCCGTTCCGCTCGATATCGTGAACCGAGGCGACGCGCCGCTGTTTCAGCGGACCGCTGCCGACCGGGTTATAGCCCATCATGTCGGAATCGAAGTAATGATAGCCGTCGTCGTAATAGACTTCGGCAACGGTATGCCCTGTGAGGAACCAAACGCGCGAGTCCTCGAACCCGCCTGCGTCATAGACCGCCGCCAATAGCGGAGCTATGTGATAGCACAGACCAAAACCGTAGCTGTTCAGAAGCTTTATGGGATCGAGCACTTCGCCCATAGGCTCTTCGTAGGCCCAGCCGGCAATGTGATACCAGAAGCCTGGTTTCACGAAGCGGCCATCGGTGAGAAAAAATCGCCAGATCGCCTCGGCCTTCTCCCGCGGCGTGTTTGCGTGTGCCTGTTCGTAGATGCCCTGCGCCAGAGCGGTGAGACTGGTTGCATCCGGCTGGCCGGCCTTCAACACCACCGGCGAATAGACCTGCGCGCGACAGCAGAGGCCGGCTAATAGGCATAATGCAGCGATTATTGGAGCACGAGATGCTTTCGTTTGCATGCGGCTGCTCAATTGACGCTCAGAGAGAAGCTCTGTTCCTTTCCGCTTAGCAGATCGTGAACCTTGATGGTCCACTTACCCGCGGCATCGCTGAACGCAAGCGGAATTGTTTTCATTGCGTGCCCATTGTCCGTAAACACATTACCGGAATAAGTGAGCGCGCGGTTACCCTGGGGATCGAGTACGTCCACGTGAACGACATCGACCGACGCGGGCGTATGCGGAACATCGAACCCTAGCTGAACTAGATCGCCCCGGCGCGCTTCCGAAGGTGCGCTGACTTGAAGCTCCGGCAACGGGCCGGGCGCGGCCGCGAGGATGATTGGTTCATAGGGATTCACCGTTACCGTCAGCATTCCCTTTTGTCCGAGAGTTTTGCACGCACGCACGTCGTACACATACATCGGCTCCGGTAGCGAAATATTGACGGTGACAGGCGTTTCAAATCGCTCGTTCGAGCGGAACTCCGGCGGTCCCAGTTCATTGACGCGCAACTGCGGATTCGAAATCAGTGTGATGAGGCGGACTCCGCCATTTCTATAGACATGCGTTTCGACGCCGACCACAGGCTTGCCCTTTGCATCCGTGACGGCGAACTCCGGACGGATTCCGTTGGATCGCAGCAGATTACCCACGAGCTCGTGCACCGGACCTTCTTTATGAACCAGCCGGTTCTGATGATAATTCAGCGTGTCGGTTTTTACGAAAATTGCCTTGCCCTTTCCGAATTCGTGAACCGTGATCGGTTGATTGTGAGGACCGCCGAACAAATCCGCCAGCGGCGATTGCGGTAAGCGGCGGCTGTGCTCGTCGAACGTGCCGGGCTCTCCATCCGCGATCACGATTCCTCCCTGCGAGATGAACTCGCGGATCGCGCTGACCTCGGCCGCCGAGAGCGAACTGGACTGGGGCAGCACCAGAACGCGGTAGCCGCCCTTCAACAGTTCGCCTTGTTCAAGCTGCATATAAGAAACGAAATTGTATTGAAGTCCTTGGTCCTCGATCAGACGACACCACGACTCGCGCAGCCGGAGAAAATCGTTATCGCTGCGTTCGGCCTTAGGCGACCGCGTCATCCAGGCGTCGCCTTCGGGCTTACGCGCCAGCATCCATTCCGTGCGCATGCTCGGCTGCGAGTAATGAACGGCGATGCGGTCGGTCATCAATTGGCTATTGATGATCTGCGCGCCCACGCCGTCGCGCAACTCGTTGTAGTAAGCGCCGGCTTCCTGGCCCCGCTGCCCGGCATTTCCGTCGTCTCCGACATATTCGTGCTTCTGATCCCAGATGATGAGGCCGCGGTTATTGTGCAGCAGTTCATACCAGACCCGGTGCTTTTCCCACTTACCGTTCGCGAATCCGGTAGTCACCATCGGCATGTTCGGGTTCAGCGAGCGGATAATCTCAATGTTGTCGCCGATATCGTACGGTTCGATTTCGGTCAGCGCATGCGTGAGCCGCGCGTAATCGTATCCGCCCCATCCCGGCATCTGGCCGCCGCCAACCCCCACGTAGGCATCCGGGTCCACTTCGTGAATGGCGTCCGTTCCCATCTTGAGGGCGTCGGCGAACGAGATATCCATCCATTCTTTGAAGTCCGCCCACGATGCGAAATTATCGTCCTTGCGCTGCATCGCCTCGTGAGTTGTTGGCGGAGTCACGAGATCCCAAGACGTGTAATTCGTTCCCCATTCCTTATTTAGCGCGGCTAGCGTGTGATACTGATCGCGCAGCCATCGACGCATCGGTAGAAGCGACTGATCGGAAAAATCGAAATCCCAGAATCCGGCAAGGTTCCCGATACCCGCTTCGTCGGACAAGCTGTAGAACACAGGCCGGTACGGCGCATTTCGCTTTGCATCTTCCACAAGGCGATCGTGTATCTTGTTCCGCCACACGGGATCCCAGAAGCTCGGATGCCGCTTGAACGGCTCGAGACTCGTCGGGTTCTTCTTCAGCAACTCTTCCGCCTGCAGCAGGTCCCAGTTGTAAGGCCGGTCCGTGCGGTATCGATGATAGGTGGAATAGAAGTCGGTACCGATGCCTTCCGAATACCAGCGCACGTTGTTATCGATGAAGAATTCCGGAAGCGAATTGCTGCGGCCCGAATACTGTCCGGCGTTGATGCCGAGCTTCTCCAAATCCGGAATCAAGTTCTTCTTGTACTGCTGCCACATTATGATGACGTAGTCGCGCCATTCCTTCTCCGGCGGACGCGCGACGAAGCTGGCCTCCACATCTTCGTCTTTGTGCTGCGCCTGCTGCTTCATGTCCTTGCCATCGAACGACAAGTGCACGTGAAGCGTATTCTTCATCGCCACGGAGCGGCGAAGATCGATCGGGAAGCTGAAATGATCTTCATCGATCAATTCCACCGGCACTGTTCTGTCGTCCACAACGCGGCCCAGGCTGTCCGTCCAGTGGATGGAAGCCTTGCCGCTGCCGGTGATCTGGTGACCCAGCTTGTAAATCACGTTGACGATCGCATTCCGGTCCATAACAGGCGCCGGTAGGATCAACGTATCGGCTGCTGCGGTTCCAGCGGAGAGAAGTATTCCGCAAAGTGCGGGCAAGAAGATTTGGCTTAACAATTTCATGGCGACAACGGATTGAAGGGCTCGGAGACGTAAGGACAGGCAATCCGCTCCCTCACCGTCGCGGTTCGATGCTTTCAAGAGTTGCACTGAACCGCGACAGTGAGGGAGCGGACTCTTGCGGATATGCGACGCCAAATGCGAACGGGGCAGATCCGTCATTTGACGTTCTCCCTCGCGTTCGGCCTGATTTCGCTGACGACTTCTACAAGCCCGACGATGTTGTTCAAGCTATTACGCACCGGCGCCAGGACCGATACATAACCGGATTTCTGTTCGACACCGACGCGCTGGCCGAATTCCAGAACCTTTTGCATGATCGGCGGCGTGGGTTGGGTCAGATCGCCCCATTTCCAGAACTGGCTCATTTCATAGCGGTTCCGAATCACGACGTGGATTCGGCCGGGAGCGCCGTCGAGCGGCATCCATAGATTCACGTCGACCGGATAATTCGCAAGTTGGGCCAGTCGCATCAGCGTCTTTTTCGTTGTGATGAACGCCTGGTCGTCGACGTCGTAATTGTCGCCATCGGCCCATTGATCGCGTGGGTCTTTCCGGAGGATGTGCTGGAGTGCGCGCGGAGTCAAAATGCGCTGGCAGACGTCGCCGTCCACCATCACGGTCGCTACTTTGGCGATCTGGTCGAGATCGTGTTCAAGCTGAACTTTATCTCGCGCGCATAGCGGTAAAGCCACCGCAAGAAACACCAGCAATTTTTTCATTGCGCTTTCCCTGCCCGGTCGAGAATGAATTCTCTGACGCGCAGCCACGCGTCCGGATCGAGATTCGCAAAGCGGGCTTCATACGGCTTCAAGGCATCGACGAAATCCGCATTGTTCCAATCGAGAATCGGTTTTGCCGGAAGCTTGGCATTTGCATTGGACCAATCCGCAACTTGCGTATGATTGAAGCGGCGCACGACCTCTTCTTCAAGCCGTTTGCGCGAATCCCTGGTACACAGCGCATTTAGCAACGCGAGATCCTGCAGGCAATTCCGCTGAAACTTCAAACGAATGCTGGGGACCGGACCGGGAATGTTGAATCGCTCGCCCGAATAGACCAATGTCAAATCGCCGCCGTTCAAATGGAACCAGGGATCGGGTCCCGGATCGACGGTCTGCCAGCGTACGAACCCGTCTACTCGGTTGATCCACGACCGCAGCGGGTTGAGAGTAATCTCGGTGCTTACCTTCTGCACGGCGGGAGTTCCTCCGTAGGTCCAGACGATATCACCATGTTGCTTTAAGCGAGGAATGGCATCGGGGTGCCAAAGTAGCTCGCCTTCACCAACCACCCAGAAGCTGATGACTCCTTCGAGTTCGCGGAATTGCTGCGCAGCCGTCCAACTGGTATCGGCGCGCATCGCGAAATGCACGGGAGAGTTCAGCGGAATCGCCTTCTCCAGCATGCGGTGATACACGCGGAAATAGTTATTGTCGCGAGTGAATCGAATCTCGTCGCCATCCCAGGGAAAGCCCTTGTAGCGTTTCTTGTGATTAAAGAACACCTCGAATTTTGTATTCGTCCAGTGTTTTTCGCGAAAATGGCGATCCATCTCGGAGAGAACATTGACGAACTCTGCTTCGTAGCCCGGTTCGCCCCACCAGAGGAAGGACGCGGGCCATTCCGGGTTCACCGGCAGATACATAAACGGGATTGGCTTTGCGCCTCGCCGTGTGTTGCGGAAAGCGGAGCCGTCGAGCAGCGGCCCGTAGTGGCGATCGAACAAGTCCCAGCTTGCGACATGCATTTCTTTGCCAGTTCCGGCTAGCTCGGGTGCGAACTCAGGGCCAACTTTGCCGGCGTGACCGTAGCCAAGCTGGTGGAACGTGCCGCGGTTCTCGTAAAAAATTCGATGGTAGGCATGAATCAGATCGATGAGCCGGCCTTCGCTCTCAAGCGACGCCTCCGCGGAGTCGCGGAAGCCGGCGAGAGTTTTCGGATACTGGTTCACTAGCCACGATGTGCCATAAGAATTATTGTCGAGCGTGACGGCATCTTCTTGAGGCACAACGGCTGGAATCACGGACAGTGCGATCGGCAGAGCCTCGCGCGCCGTGGCTGTGGAAATAATTGCTTCACCACGATACATTTTCGGCTCTGTATTCGCTGGTATCCACAGATCGACCCAGAAAGCTTGAGCCGTCTGGCCGGCTATTTTATTGCCCGCATCGGGAATTTGGAACTCATACGGCAGGGATGCGGGAATCAAGGCGTCCGGGTAGTATTTACTATCCGGCGTGTTGAAATGGAACCATTCGCGATAGACATCGACCGGTAGCGGGAACCGAACGGACAGCTTGTAGTCGGCGCTGGCCTTGCTGTTTACAACCAGGTGGAAGGATGCGTAGCTTCCGCGAGCCGCTCGCAAATCGATTTGCTTCAGCCACTCGGCGCCCGGGCGGCGATCGCTTTCCACGATCCCGCCAAACGGGTCCGGTCGAAAGTATTCTTGCAAAGCCCGCAGTTGTTGCGCGTGGCAGGCGCCTGCAAGCAGGAAAAGAACCGGCAGGCTATTTCGTAATATCCACATAGCCGTGTTTTTGGAGAAAACGGAAATAGCCAACGAAATCGAAATCGGTCGGTCCCATTTCCATCTTCGTGAGGTGAATCGCCTGCGCCAAATTGCGTTTGCCATCGCACCAGTACAGGGCGACTGTTACTAACTTGTTCCAGGCGCCCGAAGGATAACCTTCCCACTCGTCCTGCGATAGATCGTCGAGCGGCAGCGTGCCTGGCCTCTTCCGATGCACGATCATCCGCTCGGCATCGCGATTCACCGAGTCCGGTTTTGCTACAGCGCCTGCCGAGCGCAGCCTTGCGGACTGCCAGTCGGAAGCAGCCTGCAGTTGCCTCAATTGAGGAGCCAGCGACTGCCGGAGTTTGGCGCGGTGGTTCGCCGGCGCCAGCCTGAGCACCGAGAGCAGAGCATTGTGTCCACGATCGCGCAGGTAGCTCATTCGATCGAGGCCATAGCTTCCGGACGCCGCATCGCCAGACCGAAGCGCGTCGAGCGCGGCCGAAGCGGTCGCGGCCATTTCCTGATACACGTGGTCGCTCGCGATGTCCGCGAGCCACGGCACTTGCGCCTCGCCCGCGCTGGCGTTGAAGTACAGATAACTTGCGATGACGGTGATGAGATCGTGCAGAGAACGCGGGTCGACGGTGTCGGGCTTGTCCTCGCTGTTGTGATGGGTCTCGATTCCAGTGCCGCTGTAGGACCAGACATCGGGCACGTTGATGGCCGGGTCTCCCAGATAGGAATCGGTTCCGGGTTCGTTCTCTCTCCAGTGCCACGGCCGCGACGTGAAGTAGGCCTTTGTGATGCGTTGAATCAACGCATCGGTATACGACATCGCAACTTGTGGATTCATGTAGAACGTGTACTCGGTTCCTGCGAGGCCGTATGAAGCGGCCGGCGTGTCCACGGTCATGGCGGCGACTGTCTTTTTCATCCGTTGGGGATGTGCTCGGATATAACTCAATGAGCCATACAATTCCGGCATCAGCAGAATCCGAATGCTTCTTTGCGGGCGGGGCAGCTTGCCCTTTTGGATCAGGCTGCCAATTGTGTTCAGAGCCTCAATCATGGCGGAAACGCCGGTCGCGTTGTCCTGCGCGCCCTGCTCGGACGAGTGTCCGAGCACAAGCACCTCTTCCTCGTCGCTGATGCCCGGCAACACGCCCGTTACCCAGGGATACCGGCCCGCATAGTAACGGGAATCGACAACGGCGTGTACCTTGATCTTTTTACCTTCGGCCAGCAGCTTCCGTATGTGTTCGGCTTGTTGCGGCGTGATTGAAAACGAGAGCAGCGGCGTGCTTGCCTTGGTAAAACCCCAACCGTTATCTCCCCAGGCATTGATCCATTGCCGTCCATCGCGTAGCGCTGGATCCTCGCTAAACCCATTCACCGCGCCCAGAGCGCCATACTTCACCAACCGGTGCTTGTATCCGGCGGAGTTCTTGTCGGTCAGAACCAGCTTGCCCTTCACGTCCGGCCATGGAGTTTTGGTGATATCGACAAGTTCGGCCGTGATTCCGCCCTTCGGCGTCGGCCCGCTCCACATGCCAAGTGAAGCCGGCGTGCTCTGGTAATCGCACAGCAGCGTATGCTCCGGCTCGACCATCTCCAGCCGCGCTTGCTTGACGTCCCATGCCAGCGGCATCGTCCAGTAGCCCACCTGCGTTTCACCGTCCGCGTTCCCGCCGCCGATCTCAACCTGCTCGAGGCCGCTTTGCTCAAGGCGCTGTTTCAGGTAAAGCGCCGTTTCCTCGAACTTCGGAAAGGTAAACCAGTGGTCTGTCGAGTAGACGCGGCGCATCGTCTCCATTGCCCGATCGGTCTGCACGTTGGCTGCGATCGTGTGGACGAGCGGCGTCACCGGACTCTCTTGAATCGCTGCGCCCGCCATTTGTGAGGAAAGCAAAAACTGCAGCCCAACCATGGAGACGCTAAGCAGATGGCGATGAATGACTTTTCCTCCTCCTCGTACGGCATTGTGTCCTGCCAGGGAACTTCCTTGCTAGCCGCACGAAAGCTTCCAGCATAACGCTTCCGACAAACTTGGTATTTGCGAACTGTACTACCGCGGGCAAGCTGCTGTCAAATACCTCTTCAGACCGGGCGCTAAGGAATTTAAACTTACTTGTGCCCCGAAAGACAATTGGGATGCCCGCCTCGAATTCCTAAACGAACTTCGTACCCGTACTTCTCGTCGTTATAATCATGCAACCGCCGCGATGGCTTACGCGCCTGGTCTGGATTGCCGTTCTTCTTCTCGTAGCAATCGCTCTGCTCGCCGTGCTGCACAGGGTCATCGTATTAGACGATCCATCTCTGATGGCGAGACCCGGAAATCCGGCCGGCGCCGTCGATACAGCGTTTGCGAAGTACCCGATTCTGACCTTTGTACACATTCTTCCCGGAGCGCTATTTATGACCCTCGGTCCGCTCCAGTTCGTTCGGCGCATCCGAACGAAACATCTGCAATTTCACCGCTGGTCCGGGCGCGTTTTCTTCGCATGCGGTCTCGTGGTTGGGCTGTCGGCGCTGGCGCTGACCTTCCAAACCTCCGTCGGCGGAGCTACTGAAAGAGCGGCAATCATCCTATTTGCAATCGTTTTTTTGTTCGAATTAGTCAGGGCGTTTGTACTCATTCGTCACAGACGGATCACTCTTCATCGCGAGTGGATGATTCGCGCGTTTGCCATCGGACTGGCGATCGCTACCATCCGGCCCATCATAGGCGCATTCTTCGCGGCGCGGCAGCTCAGTCCACATGAATTCTTCGGCATCGCATTTTGGATCGGCTTCACCATTCACTTTATGCTTGGCGAGGTCTGGATCAACTACACGCGGCCAATGGTTTTGCTTCGGGGTGGACTCGCTTCTGGAGACACTCGCGCGCGTGGCGAGAAAGTAATGGGGTAAGCAGAACGCCCGCTCTGCTGAAGACTGCGCTCCCTCGCGGTCGTGGCTCCGCTGGAGAGCGCCTTGGCGATCCATAGGGAAATGGCCGCTCTGAACCGCCGCAGCCCATATGATCGGTACACCGTCAACCGCCTAGTGGATTAGCATGGAACCGATCGTGCGGGAGGGGACCTGACCCGCTATCTTCTCCGGCTTCCGGCATCTTCAACCGGCCGTCTCGTGCGCTACTATCGGGTTTTGACACGTGGACACCGTTCTGGAGCTGCGGGCTCTTACCAAGCATTTCCCGACCCACCGCGCCGTTAACGGAGTGTCGCTTGCGCTCCAGAGAGGCGAATTTTTCTCGCTGATTGGACCTTCCGGCTGCGGCAAGACCACGACGCTCCGTCTGATCGCCGGTTTCGAAATGCCGACCTCCGGCGAGATTTTGTTGAATGGCCGCCCGGTCGCGAATTTGAAGCCGTACGAGCGAAACGTCAACACCGTATTTCAGAATTACGCGCTCTTTCCTCATCTCACTATCGCTCGAAATATTCGTTTCGGGCTGGAGCGCCGGCCTCGCATGCTGGCGTCCGAGATCTCGGCGAAAGTAGATCGCATGCTTTCCCTGCTTCAGCTCTCAGGGAAAGAAGACCGCATGCCCAACCAGATTTCCGGAGGCGAACGCCAGCGGGTTGCGTTGGCGCGGTCTCTGGTGCTCGAGCCGGATGTGTTGCTGCTCGATGAGCCGCTCTCGGCGCTCGATCCAAAACTGCGCAGACAGGTACGCGCCGAATTGAAAAGCATTCAGCGGCGAGTCGGCATCGCGTTTCTGTTCGTCACGCACGACCAGGAGGAAGCGCTTTCCCTTTCCGACCGGATCGCGGTGATGCATCACGGAGAGCTCGAACAGGTGGGGCCGCCCCGCGGATTGTACCTGAGGCCGGCCTCCCGATTCGTCGCCGAATTTCTGGGCGACGTGAACTGGATTGATGGCGCGGGCGTTCGTCCCGAATGTGTCCGCATCTCGCGCGACCGGCCTGTCAACGGAGCCTGTGCATTCCCGGCCGTGGTGGTGTCCAACACTTATCTCGGCAACTGCGTTCACATTGAAACCTGTTTGGAGGATGGCGTTCGCTGTGTCGCACAGGTGAATGAGAACGAATGCCGCTATGAAACCGGACAGCGGGTGCATGTCTGGTGGCATCCAGGCGATCAACTGCCTATCGCGGTTGAACAGAGCGTGTCTGCGGAAGCGTAACAATGAGCCGCCTGCGCGTTGCGTTCCTATCGCCGGCCGCTATTGTTACGATTGCGCTTTTTGCAATACCGATAGGCATCATTTGCGCGTATAGCCTGTTGTCGCGAGGCGCTTACGGCGGCGTCATCCTGCCCTGGACGATCGAGAGTTACCGGCGCGTTTTCGATCCTCTCTACGCGGAGATCTTGTGGCGCTCGTTCGTGCTCGCGGCCATATCGACTTCACTCTGCCTCATTCTCGGATTTCCTCTGGCGTTGTACATTGCGCGCTCGAAGCGCCGCACGCTGCTGCTGAATCTGGTGATGCTTCCGTTCTGGACAAGTTTCCTGATTCGCACCTACGCGTGGATGTTTCTTCTACGGGACACAGGGTTAATCAACACCATTCTCCAATCGTTGCATCTGATCCGGCAGCCGTTACCACTGCTGTTTAATGACGGGGCGGTCGTGCTTGGACTGGTCTACGGCTATCTGCCGTTCATGGTGCTGCCACTCTACGCCACGCTCGAAAAGCTGGATCCAGCATTGCTCGACGCGGCTCGGGATCTTGGCGCCACGCCATGGGTGGCGACCTGGAAAATCATCGTTCCGCTCAGCAGAAGTGGGATGCTGGCCGGCAGCCTGCTCGTTTTTATTCCGTGCCTGGGCGCGTATTTGACCCCAGATCTTCTCGGCGGGGGTAAAACTGTCATGATCGGCAACCTTGTACAGAACCAGTTCACGACGGCCCGGGACTGGCCGTTCGGCTCGGCTGTTTCGCTGCTGTTGATGGCGCTTGTTCTGATCATCCTGTTGCGGATGCTAAGCAGGCAAAGCGAGCAACTGTTGTGAATCGCTATCTCTCGTTGTATGCGTCCGCGGCTTACGCGTTCCTGTATCTGCCGCTGGCGGTGTTAGCAGTGTTCAGTTTCAACGCCTCGCGGTTTGCCATCTGGCAGGGGTTTACCTGGCATTGGTACGTAGAAGTCTTTCGAGACGAGCGGCTGATCGAGGCCACAATCCATTCCGTCGAGATCGCCATCTGCGCCACGATTTTCTCAACGGTTATTGGGACTCTGGCGGCGTACGCGATATGGAAGCGGCGTGCCCGCTGGCTGACGAACTCGCTGTATCTGTCGCTCGTGACTCCGGAGATCGTCACGGGAGTCTCGCTCCTGGCCTTTTTCCAGTGGATCTTTCGCTTTCTGCACGTGCAGCTTGGCATGCACACAGTGATTCTGGCGCACATTTCCTTCTCGATCGCCTATGCGGTAATCGTGATACTGGCCCGGCTGCGCACATTCGACCCGGCTCTGGAAGAAGCCGCGCTCGACTTAGGGGCAAATGAATGGCAGGTGTTCTGGCGCGTGACGGCGCCGAATCTACTGCCGGCCATCGGGGCAGCCGCGCTGTTGTGTTTCACGGTCTCGTTCGACGATTATGTGACCACAAGCCTGGTCGCTGGCGTGAATTCCGAAACGTTGCCCATGGTGATTTATTCTCTTGCACGGAGAGGTGTAAGCCCCGCCGTGAATGCGCTATCGGCAATGATCACCATAGGCATCGGAACGCTGATTGTTGCCGCCGAAGGGTTGCAGCAACGTGGCGCAAGATCTCGGCCATGAACCGTCGCGTGTTTTTGCTTGCGGTAAGCGGCGCGGCGGCGGGGTGCATGACGGAGCATGCGCGGCGCTTGAATGTCTACAATTGGTCGGACTATGTCGCTCGCGACACCATTCCGAAATTTGAGCGCGAGTTCGGCGCGCACATTCGCTACGCAACTTATGAAAGCGCCGAGGAGATGCTGGCGAAAGCGATGACCGGCAACTCTGGTTGGGACGTGGTGTTCCCATCCAACAGCTATGTGCAGCCGATGCGCGAAATGGATTTGCTTGCGCCTCTGGATCACAAGCGGCTGGCGAATCTGAAGAATCTGGGGAAGCGTTTTCAATCGCCGCCATGGGACCCGGAGCTCGGATGGTCAACGCCCTACATGTACGGATCGACGGGCATTGTGTACTCGAAGCAGGCGCCGCAGCCTGAGGGATGGCGAGACCTGTGGGTGAACAAGTATCAGGGCCGGATGACCATGCTCGACGATCCGGCGGAGGTGTTTGCGGCGTGTCTGAAACGCCTCGGCGATTCGGTGAACGCAACGGCGCCGCCTGAACTCAAGAGCGCGGAGGCTTTGGCGATCCGGCAGAAGCCTCTGGTGCGCGCATACATCAATGCCGAAGTGCGAGACCAGTTAATCGCCGGCGATGTGCTGGCGGCGCAATCCTGGTCGATTACGGCGCAGCAAGCAATCGATCAGAGCGGCCGCCTTGCGTTCGTCTATCCGGCCGAGGGATTTCCCCTCTACTGCGACACGGCGGCAATCCTGCGGGAAAGCAGGCATCAGGAACTGGCGCACGAGTTTCTGAATTACCTGTTACGCCCGGAGGTGGCGGCAGCGATCGCGCGGGAGATGAGAACCGCAACCGCGAACGAAGCCGCGCGCCACTTGCTGCCCGCGAAGGATAGCGAGAACACGACGCTTTATCCGACGGAAGCGATCCTGGCCCGAGGCGAATGGTTCGAGGCCATGCCACCGGCCGCGCAACGTTTGCGCGACCGTCTATGGACGCAGATCAAGTCGGCGTGAAGTGACGCTTCCGATTTTCACCACTTCCAAACAAACGGGTTAATCCTCAGCTTATTTCGCGGAATTCCTCGCAACCGAGCCGTGGGCGAGGCATGCCTCGCGCCTACAATGGGCACGGTTTCCGGGCCAGGGCCAATGCCGCTTCTTTGGGCAGCTCACATACGAGACCTTCCATTCACCGTCGAATTGCTGTTGACATCAGCCCCGTTACGTCCCATAATTCCCATAGATTGTCATAGGAGCGGACAGGATGACATGGGAAAGAGCCAAAATCTTCTTCAAGGTACTCTCGACCTCTTGATTCTGCACGCTCTCCAGCACGAAACCATGCACGGCTATGCCATAGCGCAGACCATCCATTTGCTGTCGGATGAAGTTCTAACCGTGGAGGAAGGTTCCCTGTACCCCGCGTTATCCCGGCTGGAGCTTGATGCCTGCATCTCGTCGTCTTGGGGCCTTTCGGAAAACAACAGGAGGGCCAAGTATTACAAGATCACCGCGCGCGGCAAAAAAATTCTGGCCGGCCAGCAGGAAAGCTGGAAGCGGTTATCCGCCGCCGTTCAGCAGGTACTCGCCAGATGACCTCTCTCGGACGAACGCTTCGAAAATTGCTGCGAAGGCGCCGGCTTCATGCCGAAATGGAAGCCGAACTCGCTCACCATCGCGAACTGTCCAGAGAGAACGGCAATCCCATCGGTCTTGGCAACGTTACCGCTGCCAAAGAGTCCACGCTTGATCTGTGGCGGTTCACGCTACTTGAGAACGCATGGCGAGACATACGCCATGCCTTTCGCAGCTTACGGCGCCGGCCTGCTTACACGATTACCGCCGTCGGCTCCCTCGCGTTGGGCATTGGCGTCTGCACCGCCATGTTCACCGTTCTGAACGCGGTCGCCTTGCGGCCGTTACCTTACGCCAATCCTCAGCAACTCGTCTGGGTCACTCAAGTTCTAAAAGCGAATAACACGGACGAGATCACCTTTACACCGGACTTCCTCGACTGGCGCGCCGGCAATCGAACCTTCCAAAGCATGGCAGCCTACAACGAGAACACACGCAGCCTGACCGGGATTGCGGAACCTATCGAAGTGCATACGGTGAAAGCGTCCGCCGCTTTGCTTCCGCTGCTCGGAATCAGTCCGCTGTTGGGCCGCAACCTGCCACAAAACGCGGACTTTGCCGGCCATGAGCACGTTGCGCTGCTTTCTCATGCCATCTGGCGGAGCCGCTTCGGCGCCGATCGCTCGATCGTAGGCAAGCCGATTCTGCTCGACGGCGAACAATACATCGTGACCGGAGTTCTGCCGGGACGCTTCTTATTTCCGGGTGTTGAGCAGGTCGATATCATCACGGGGCTGGGGAAAAATGAAGCCGGAGAGTTAGCTCGCGACGGGAAAGTGTTCACGGCGGTCCGCAACGTCATTGGCCGCCTGCAGCCAGGCATTACGAACGAGCAAGCGCGGCAGGACCTCATGGTCATTCAGGCGCATCTCCCTTTGCCGCCCTGGATGCCTACGATCACAATCAAAGTTCTATCGCTGCGCGATCATCTATTCGGAAATGCGAAGATCACCGGCGTCGTGCTCGTCGCCGGGTCGCTACTCTTTTTGCTCATCGCCAGCAGCAACGTCGGAAGCCTTTCTCTTGTCCGCCTGATGCAGCGCGACCGCGAACTCGCCATTCGTCGCGTTCTCGGCGCCGCGCGTGCCCGCGTCATCTCTCAGCTTCTGATTGAGAGTTCGCTTCTCGCTGTTTTCGCCGCTGCCCTGGGCTTGTTCCTTGCGATGGGCATTCGAAGTCTGCTCATCGCATTCGGCCCCTACCGCCTGAGTATCTACGGCAATCTTCCGATCGACATGCGCGTTGTTGCGTTTGCAAGCGTGCTCCTGGTCCTCACCATTCTTGTATTCGGAATGCTCCCGGCGCTGCGTATGAGCGACTTCCACCTCGGAGAAGCCATCGCCGCGGGACAAATGTCCATCGCCGGCAAGCGCCACAATTTGCGTCTGCTTTCCATCGTCGGCGCAGCCGAAATCGCGATTGTCATCGCCCTCTCTAGTAGCGCCGCCCTCATGCTGGAGAGCTTCTGGAACATGCGCTATAAAGAGCTCGGCTTCGAGTCGCAGCATGCAATCGCCGCCACCATCAACTTGGGCAGTTCCCGTTACGGCGATAAGAACCGCGAGTTCGCATTCATCAATCAACTTCTTGAGCGCGCAGCCGCCATTCCCGGCGTGGAAGCCGTCACACCAACAGTAGCTTCCGAGATCCCTCCGGGCGAGGGCCATAACACCAACAACGCCCGAATTGAGGGCAGACCATTGCCCACGAATAGCCGCCTCAAGGCAATTCACCAGGCGCAAGAAGTAAGCGGAGCCTACTTTAAAATACTCCGCATTCCGCTGCTCGAAGGCCGGTTACTGCGAGACTCCGATACTGCAAACAATCTTCCCGTGGTTGTCGTCAACAGCCAGTTCGCTAAACGCTATTTCCCCGGCGAAAGCGCGCTCGGCCATAGATTACAGACCGGCGAAAGAGAAAATGCCTGGTACACCATCGTTGGTGTCGTTGGCGACGTAAAAACATCCGG
>Ga0134125_10001495_pt1 | contig 28686 bp, 19 predicted proteins | sample KB31751_FD_96464 | JGI IMG/M metagenome (GOLD analysis project Ga0134125, IMG submission 96464) | Terrestrial soil microbial communities with excess Nitrogen fertilizer from Kellogg Biological Station, Michigan, USA - KB3-175-1 | ecosystem: Environmental > Terrestrial > Soil > Unclassified ... | reverse complement strand
TCGCTCGGCATCCGCGCCGACTTCGAGTCGGGCCCGCTCAACCTCGAGGAGATGTACAACGTCTTCCCGTTCGACAACACCATCACCACGATGGAGCTGTCGGGCGACGAGACGCAGCAGATGATGGACTTCGTCGCGGCGCGCTCGGCGGAGCGCGGCTGCCGCACGCAGGCGCAGGTCTCGGGCATCTACTTCGACGCCATTTGCGCCGACGACGACACCGACTGCAACGCGCGCCTCGGCCACCCCGGGGCGTGCGCCAAGAACATCTACATCGGTGACAACTGCCGCATGCCCGACGGCACCTTCAACGGCACGTCGTGCAAGCCGCTCGATCCGTTCGGCGAGTACCGCGTCGCCGTCAACGACTACATCGCCGCCGGCGGCTCGGGCTTCTCGGTGCTCAAGCGCAACACCACCAAGTTCAACACCGGCATCTCGCTGCGCGACGCGCTCGTCGACTACATCCGCACGCTGCCCAACCGCTGCACCGAGCCGTCGATGTACACCAACGTCGTCGGCGTCAACTGCCGCGACGCGCAGGGCGAGACCTACGACTGCACGGTCCAGTGCAACGGCGACGCGAACTTCGCCGGTTGCCAGACGCAGGGCATGACGCCTTCGAAGTACGACTACACCGGCATCGCGTGCCTCGGCCCCGACGTGGAGGCACACGATGGCCGCATCCAGATGTTCACCACGGCGGAGAATTAGGATGTACAGCCGTCAGCCTTCCGCGTTCGCTCGTCAGCTCGTTTGCGCCTGGGTCTTCGGCGTCGCGCTCGTGGCCGGCTGCGTGCAGCACAACGCGTCGCCGACGGCCAACGTGCTCACCACGCTCGACGTCGAGCTGCTCGATCCGCCGCCGACCGGGCTCGGCTCGCCGGCGTCGCCGGTCCAGGTCCAGCAAGCGACCTTCAACGTCATCGGGCGCGACGAGCAGGGCAACGTCGTCCCGGGCGACTACAACCTCGACGTCTACATCTCGTTCGGCGGCGTCAAGACCGGCGCCGAGTCGGGCTGCGGCGCCGACGACAGCGCCAACGCGATGCCCATCGAGACGGTCGCGCTCAAGGGCGGCATGCTCATGAACCACACGGTCATGCTGCCGGCCGCCTACGGCTCGACGTCGATCTGGATCGACGAGCCGACCTCGCACGCCGCCGGCGCGTCGCCGACGATCTACTTCCGCAACGCGCTCATCAACGAGGCGCAGACGCCGGCCGATCTGACGGCGCCGAACGCGAGCTTCTGCTCGCCGTTCAACGGCAAGTTCCTCATCTTCGATCACGCCTCCGGCACCGGGCAGCTCGTCGTCGGCGCCGTCTACGCCAACGCCTTCACCGTCACCGACACCGGCGTGCCGCCGGGGCAGTTCAACAGCATCTACCTCTACGCGTTCGGCAAGCCGCCGCCGGAGATCGTCGAGGGCCGCATCATCACCACGTTCAGCGGCAACTACTCCAAGTTCGTTGGCTTCACCGAGCTCAACTTCCCGCTGTTCGAGACGGCGGACATGACCGTGCCGCTGGCGACGGTGCCGCCGCCGGTCCAGCTGCAGTTCGCCGATCTGAGCAACACCGGCAAGATGCTCGGCGCCTGCGCCAGCGTCGTCGCGTACACCGGCGTCATCTGCAATCCGTTGCCGCCCAATCCGACGAACGATCCCAACATCCAGTCGACCATCGACAGCTGGAACAAGTACAACCAGTTCGTCGTGGACAACGACGGCTCGTGCGACGCCTTCACCAACATCGGCGTCGAGCTGCCGTCGAAGGTGCTGGGCACGTTCGACCCGCTGCAGGTGGTCGGCAAGACCGCGACCTTCACCGGCATGCTGCGCAACAACTCGGGCCAGAACGCGTATCTCGACGCCAACGGCAACACCATCTCGTGCTCGGCGACCGTCCCGTGCGCCAAGGGAAACTGCATCACCGGCACCTGCTACAAGAATCCGTACAACTTCTGGTCGCTCGATCCGCGACGCCAAGAAGATATCGTCGTCCAATAAGACAAAACACGATTCAAATCTGCACAGGGGATAACAATGCGCCGCATTCTGACCGTGACGTGTACGCTCGTATCGCTATTCGCCGCACCAGCGGCGTGGGCAGGCGATTACGTCGACACGCGCCTCAACTTCACGCTCACCGACGAGAACCTGCTCGTCAAGCCGGGCGAGACGAACCCGTCGGTCCCGGGCGTGCGGATCGGTCAGCCGAACTCGCTGGGCATCCTCTTCTTCGATAACTACGATACCCGTTATACGGGATATGAAAACCTGACCCATCTCGTCATTTACAAAAAGATGGGCAACCGCCGCTTCACCGCCGAGGCGGCCTACGTGCTCCGCCTCCTCCAGTTCACCGACGTGAACCTGTCGTCGATCGACGACGGCAGCTACATCAAGATCACCTACTGGCTCGATCCCAACCACGAGCAGGGCGGCGGCAAGACCAACATCGCCTTCACCGCCTTCCCGCTCAACGCCGACCGCATGCGCCTCGGCTACAGCTACCGCATCTCGTGGGGCGGCTCGCCCATCTTCTTCAAGTTCAACCCCGACCTCCCCGTCGGTGCGGCGAGCTTCACCACCAACACCAACCCGGCGCCGGGCGCCAAGCTGCAGCTCTCCGGCGAGCGCTACTACGCCTACGTCGGCTTCAAGACGTCGATGCTGCTCAACCGCAACCCGCAGGTCAACGAGCAGGTCGCCGTCTACGGCGCGCTCGCCGGCGCCGGCGTCGACATCATCCCCGAGCACCTGCGCGTCGAGGCCAACGGCGGCTACTTCGATCGCGGCACCAACCCGCTGTTCTTCGGCACCACCGTCGGGCCGATGGGCATGACGTTCACCGACTTCCCGGTGCAGACCTACGGCGGCACCATCCAGGTCTCGGCGTTCAAGGGCATCTCGCCCACGCAGTCGGCCGACTTCAAGCTCTACGTGAACGATCCGATGGTGACCGCGTCGCGCTACTTCACGCGGCCGGCCTACCTGCCCGGCTTCAACTGGCTGGCGGCGGCGGAGTTCACCGCCGTCGGCACCACGCTGCAGGACGTGGCGCGCCCCAACTCGACGACGACGCAGCTGTCCTACGCGGGCGACGTGAACCTGCGCGCGCAGTTCGGCCACGTGCGCCTGCGCGGCGACTTCGAGACGCGCAGCCTCGGCTACATCCTCATGAACCAGCCGTCGCTGGTGCCGTACCAGGACTTCCCGGCGGGCGCGCAGATCGGCTCCGAGCTGTTCGGCGTGATCGGCCTCGATTACTTGTGGGAGCGCATCGGGTTCACCGGCGGCCTGTCGGTGGGCGTCGAGCGGCCGGCGACCTTCACGCCGCCGGCGGGGCAGCCGCTCATGGGCCCGCTGACGGGCAACACCGGCAACTCGCTGTCGCAGGCGGCGACGATCGTCGTGCGCAACGAAGGCGACATCTCGATTCTGCCGTCGACGGACGCGCAGGGGCGCCCCATCCGCGAGGTGCCGATCTTCGCGGCGAAGGCGGAGCTGCGCCAGGACTTCCTCGATTGGTTCGCGGTGATCCTGCAGGTCTACTATCAGAACGACGGCAACCAGACGCACCTGGTGAAGGCGCCCGACGGCACGTCGGTGCGCGAGTTCAACCACCCGAACCAGATCGGCTTCAACCTCACGCTGCAGGCGCGCTACTAAAGCGCGATTCACTAAGGCAGCCGGCGTCGCGCACCGCAGTAGATCTACGCAAGTGATTCGCGCTTTCGCTACTTCTTCACGTTCGCGTCGGTCGCTGGGCCGGGGCCGGTGTGCTTCTCGACGGCGTTCTGGCCGCCGATGGCCTTCGGCTGCTTGGCCACGATGAGCGGCCGCAGCTTTTGGTACTCGGCCTTGTCGACCATGTTCTGCTGGAGCAGCTGCGCCTTGTCGGTGTAGGGGCGGCCGGCGACGATCTTGTTGGCGATGTCGTCGGTGACGCCGGGCAGCTCCTTGAGATCGGCGGGCGAGGCGCTGTTGATGTCGGTCGGCTTGGCGTGCGTGGGCTTGTCGGCAAAGGCGACCCCACCGACGAGCAGGAGCGAAGCGATGAGCGTGCGCATGAGCGTTCTCCTCATGCGTTGGTTCTAGGCGCCGGCGCGGAGGCGGGTAGCGCGACCGTTACTTCTTGAGGGCGGCGGCGATTTCCTGGCGGATGATGCTCGCCAGCTCGGTAGGCGAGGGGAGCACCGCGGCGCGCGGCGCGCGCTTGGGATCGTAGACTTCGACGTCGCTGCCGGGCGGCGCCGGGGCGCAGGCGACGACGACCTTCTTGCCGCCTGCTGCCGCCGCCTGCATGCTCGCCGGCGGAGCGCTCGCCGGCGGAGCGCTCGGCGGCGGAGCGCTCGCCGCGCGGCCGAGACCGGCCTTGGCGCGCGACTCCAAGAGCTTCGGCATCACCGCCGACGGCAGCGGCCGCGCGCCACCGAGCTGCCGCGCCACCAGCGCGATGCGCGCCAGGTGCTCGACGAGCTCCATGCGCAGATAGGCGGTCTCGAGATCCGGCCCCCACGTCAAGACGCCGTGCCCGGCGAGCAGCACCGCGTCGTGCCCGACCGTGTACGGCGCCAGCGCGCGGCACGCATCGGGCCCCGGCGCGGCGAACGGCACCGTCGGCACGCCCGCCCCGAGCGACACCACCGCCTCGGCCAGGAAGGCCTCGTCGAGCGGCACGCCGGCCACCGCGAAGCCCGTCGCCGTCGGCGGATGCGCGTGCACGACCGCGTTCACGTCGCTGCGGTTGGCGAACACCGTCAGGTGCAGCCCGATCTCCGAGAACGGCTTGCCGCGCCCAGCGACCTGCTTGCCCGCGTCGTCGACGACCACGAGCCCGTCGGCGCGGACCGCCGCCTTCGAGGTCGCCGTCGGCGTCGCCAGGTAGCGCCCGCTGCCGTCGCGCACCGACACGTTGCCGTCGTGGTTCGCCACCCAGCCGCGCGCGTGCAGCCGCTGCGAATACTCGGCGATCTCCTTGGCGCGATCATTCATCGCGGTACACCTCGTCGACGACGCCGACGATGAGCGAGCGGATCGGCACCTGCTGCCCCATCTTGAGGAGCTGCCGCGCGCCGTTGCCCTCCTGGTTCACGAGCACCGTGTCACCGACGCCCGCCTGCACGCGATCGACCGCCAGGAACGAGTCGCCGCCGTCGACGGGCGTGACCACCAGGAGCTTCTGCCCGTCGTACACCTTGTGATGCACCGACCCGACCACGGTCCCTTCGACGCGGCACAGCTTCATTTTCTACCGCTCACAGGGGCATCCACGTCGTCGACGATGCCGACGATGGCCGCGTCCACCGGCACGAACCACGGCTCGAGCGCCAGCGCCGCCTCGCGCGATCCGACCAGCCAGACGAGGTCGCCGGGTCCCGCCTGCACCGTGTCGACGGCGACTTCGGGATCGCGCGTGCGCTTGCCGGTGTGGTCGAGCGGCTCGACGACGAGCAGCTTCTTGCCCTCGAGCCCTTCGTATTTCCGCTCGGCGACGACGGTGCCGATGACCTTGCCCAGATACATCGGTCGCGGACTTTACCGTCGACCGAACGCGCCGTCCAGCTTCGTCCGCAGGGCCAGGTAGTCGTCGCTGGCGGCGAAGCGCGCCAGATCCTCGATGCCCTCGCGATCGCCCTCGGCCTGGAGCACGCGCGCCGCGGCGATGATGTCGCTGCAGCCGAGCAGGCCCGCGCGGTTGCCCGTCTTCTGCACGGCGCGCCGCCAGCGGTGCGACGAGAACTCGGTGTTCGCCAGATTGCGGAACAGCTCGGCGAGCCGCTTGGCGACCTTGTAGGGCAGGGCGCGCTTCCACTTCGCCGCCTCGTCTTGCTCGTCGGCCTTGCGCCGCGCGTGGCGCGGATGGAACGCGCGCAGGATCGCCGCGAACAGCCGCGTGAACTCCGGCGGCGGCAGCGCCGCGGCCAGGATGTACTCGGGCCGCGCGATCTCGAGCGCGCGCGCGATCACGAAGCGCACGTCGGCGGCGGCGCGCCCTTCGGTGAGCTTGGGCCCGACCACGATCGCCGTCGGCGGCTGCGCCACCAGCGTCACGTCGGCGAACTCCGGATCCGGCTTCAGGTACATCGCCGTCTTGCGGTTGCCGAGCATCTTGGCGCACTCGGCGTAGGCGCGCGCCAGGTCGCTCTTGGCCACCGGCGAGACGCGATCGTTCGGCCCGACGCCGACCGAATCGAGCCCCGGCGCCCGCTCGGTGGCGGTGCCTTCCCACAGCGCCGCGAACACGCCGGCCAGCGCCAGCGCCTCCTGGTGCGCGAGCAGCGTATGATCGTCGTCGTCGAGCGAGCCGCCGCCGTCGTCTTCGTTCGGCTTGGGCGCCGTCTCCGACAGCCGCCGCCGCTCGTCGTCGCGAATCTGCCCCGACACGGCGAGGAGCTCGAGGAAGCGCCGCCCGCCGTCGCGCGCGCCGGTGCGCGCATCGATGTTGGCCATCGCGCGCAAGGACGGCGCGTGCAGCGGCTCCTCCTGCAGGATCATCGTGCGATGCTGTCGCACGAGCGCGTCGTGCTGCGGATCGTCGCCGTAGCGCTCGAGCAGGAGCTCGCGCAGCGGCCGCCGCGCCGGATCGGCCTCCAGCGCCTTCTCGAACGCGACGACCGCGCCGCGCGAGTCGCGTAGCCGCTCGCGAGACTCGCCGAGCCGCATCCACAGCGACGCCCGCGCTGCGCGCAACCCCGGCGTCGGCGGCGGCAAGAGCGGCAGCGCGCGCGTGAGCAGCTGCGCCGCTTCGTCGTCCTTGCCCTCCTGCACCCACATCGCCGACAGCCCGGCCAGCGTCTCGTGATCGAGCGGATCGAGCTCGAGCGCCTTCTGCAGCCGCTCGCGCGCCTCCCCCTTGCGCCCGAGCGCCGCGTCGAGCGCCGCCGCTTCGCGCAACCGCTTGGCCCGCTCCGGCGGCGGCGCGTCGCGCTCGAGCAAGAGCGCCGCCGTCTTGGCCGCCAGCTCGATCTTGCCGCCGGCACGCTGCAGGTTGAGCGTCTTCTCGAGCAGCGTCACCGATCCCTTGTCGCCCGCGGCCGCCGCCGCCTGATCGTAGTTCGCCGAGGCGCGCGCCGTGTCGTTCAGCTCGGACAGGATCGCGTCGGCCACGCGCTCGAAGCGCAGCGCGCGCTCGTCGGGATCGCGGGTCGCCTGCGCCTGCAGCTCGAGCAGCTCGAGGCCCTTCTGCACGTCGCCGTCCTCGAGCGCGCGCTCGGCGAGCAGGCCGAGCGCCGCCGCGTGGCCGGGATGGATGCGCACCGCCGCGCCGAGGAGCGCCATCGCCTTCTCGGGCCGCCGCAGCTTCAGCTCGGCGAGCGCGCCGTGATAGACCGCCTCGCCTGCCTCCTCGGGCAGCCGCTCCGCATCCGGATGATCGGCGATGGCGCCGAGGTACTGCGCCGCCTCGCGATAGCGATGCGCGCGATAGCGATTCTCGCCGAGCAACAGGCGCGTCTGCAGATCGCCCGGCGTCAGCCGATCGGCCTCGAGCAGCGCCTGATACGCGTCGTCGAGCCGCCCCTGCTGCTCGGCGGCGTCCGCCAGCCGCCGGTGGAACTGCGCCGCCACCTGCGGCGGCACGCCTTCGCGCGAGGCCGCGTCGCGCAACAGCGCCTCGACCTCGTCCCACGCGCCCGACTGCGCCGCCAGATCCGCGAGCCCCTGGATCGCCGGCGGATAGCCCGCCCGCGCCGACACCGCCTCCCGGAAGCGCCGCGCCGCCTCGTCGGGCTCGCCGCGCCTGAGCGCGGAGGCGCCCAATCCCGCGTGCAGCTCCGCCTGCCGCTCCGGCGACGGCGCCGGCGTCGCTCCGAGCTCCTTGAGCGCCAGCGCGTCCGCCGTCTTGTCGTCGAGGAGCCGGCGCGCCAGCGATCCATAGAGCGCCACCGCGTCGGCCGCGTCGGGATCCTTGTGCAGCGCCCGCTCGAGCGCGCGCTTGGCCGCGACGTCGTCCTTGCGCCGCTCCATGTGCACGCGCGCCGCATCCACCAGCGCCGCCACCGCCTGCGCCGTCGACGCCGCCACTTCGGCCTCGCGCTCGCGCGCCGCCGCGTAGCCGTCCCAGTCGGCGCCGCCCTGGCGCAGCTTGGCCAGCTCGGCGAGCGCGCGCGGATCCTCGGGCTGTAGCTCGAGCGCGTGCTCGAACGTCTTCTCCGCCGCCGCCGCGTCCTCGAGCTGCGCCTCGAGCACGCCGAGCTCGACGTGCATGCGCGCCAATTCCGGCTTGGCCGCGCCCGCGCGCTTGGCCGCACGGATGCGCGTGCGCAAGACCTCGGCCTGCTCGTCGACGCGCCCGGCCTTGCCGAGCGCGCGCTCGAGCCGCGCCGCGATGCCGTCGTCCTCGGGATGCATCTTGCGCAGCTGCCGCAACACGGCCGCCGCGCCCGCGTGATCGCCGATGCGATCGGTCAAGAGCGCCGCGCGCTTCTCGTAGAGCGCGACCTTGGCTTCGCGATCGGCGCGCTCCGAGCGCCGCTCGTAGAGCGCCTCCAGATCCTTCCAGCGCCCGAGCTTCTCGTAGAGCCGATCGAGCGCCGCCGCCGCCTCGCCGTCCGACGGGTCGGCGTCGTAGACCGCGCCGTACGCCTCGATGGCGCGCTCGGGCAGCTCCAGCTCCTTCTCGAAGATGGCGCCGATGCGCCGCCGGATTGTGCGCGCCTCGACCTGCCCTTGTCGATTGCCCGGCCCCTGCGAGTCGTGCACGTCGAGCTCGCGCGTCAGCGACTCGATCACCTTCGACCACTGACCGACCGCCTCGTAGAGGCGGGCCAGGTTGGCGAACGCCGCCGCGTGATCGGGATACTCGCGCGCCACGTGCGTCCAGGCGTCGATCGCCTCGTAGGTGTTGCCCATGCGCTCGTAGACTTCGGCGAGCTCGAGCGCACGCTCCTTGCGCGACTCGGAGGCCGGGATGCGCTCGATGAGCCCGTGCAGCCGCCGCTCGAGCAGCGTCGCCAATTCGCCCCAGCGCTGCGACTGACGATAGACGTCCTCGAGGCGCGACATCGCCGCCTCGTCGTCGGGCCGCATGCCGAGCGCGCGGTGGTAGCGCGACTCGGCGTCGGTGGCGTCGCCCTGGCGCTCGCGCACGCGCGCCGAATCGATGAGCAGCGACACCGCCCGCTCGGCGTTGCCGGTGTCGTCGATGGTCGCGTCGAGCACCGCCACGAGCTGGTTCCACGCGCCGTTCGACTCGGCCAGCCGCTCGAGCGCGCGCCGCGCCTCTTCGTTGTCCGGATCGAGCTTGAAGGCGCCGGCCAGCGACTCGAACGCCTTGTCGAGATCGCCCGCGCCCTTTTCCCACATCTCGCTGACGGCCAGGAGGTGCTGGAAGCGCTCGTGCTCGTCGTCGGCCGGCAGGTTGAGCTGCACCAGCGCCAGCTCGTCCCACGCCGAGTGCGGCCCCTGGATCGTCTGCGGCTGCGCCGCCCGCGGCAGCGGCATCGGCGGGGGAGGGGCCTTCTTCTTCGCCGCTTTGCCGTTCTTGCCCTTGGGCCCCACGCCCGCGACCACCGCGACGTCGGAGATCGACAGCTCCATCGTCGGTGGCTGCTTCGGCGACTTCTGCGCCTTGCCGGGCATCGCGATGGTCATGAGGTCGTTGATCGACAGCTCGACCGTCGGATCGCGCATCGGCCGCGCCGTCGTGATCGCGTCTGGATCGGGCCCCGACGAAAGCAGCTTGTGCGGCCGCGAATCCTCGAACATCACGTCGTCGAGCGCGACCTCGAGGGTCGGCTCGCGCGCCGACTTCGCCGACGACTCGATGACGAATCCTCCGCCGGCGCCGGCCCCTGCGCCCGACGACGCGCGCGTCGGCGGCGGCGGCGGCGCCGAGGACATCACCGGCGCGTGCAAGACCGGCGGCGGCTTCGGCTCCTCCTTGATGTCACCGACGATGCGCGCCAGCCGCCACAAGTGGCCGCGGATGGTCTCGTCCGCCGGCGCCAGCTGGAACGCGCGCAGATAGGCGCGGAACGCGCGCAACGGATCCTTGACCTTCTCCTCGACGATCGCCGCCGCCTCGCACGCGATCGCCAGCTGCTCGCTCTCGTCCGCGGTGTGGAAGCGATAGCCCTCGACCGCGAGCGCGTCGTCCCAGCGCTTGGTCGCCTCCGCCAGCCGGCGCACCTCGCCGAGGAGCTCCTTGTCGCCCGGCGCGTAGGGGAAGGCGCGCATGAGCTCGTCGAGCGCGCCCGAGGCGTCTTTCTGCCGCGTCTCGCGCGCGACCGCCCGCTTGCGCAGAAGCGCCAGCTTCTGCGCCGCCGTCCCGCGCGCGATCAGCTGCTCGTACACGTCGAGCAGCGCGCCGGCGTCGTGCGTGCGCTCGCTCAGCCGCTCGAGCTCGGGCAACAGGCGCTCGCCGTGCACGTCGAGCTCCAGCGCCGAGCGCACCACCGCGAACGCGCGCTTGGGATCGTGCAGCTTCTCGTCGGCTACCTTGGCCACCTCGAGCCGCGACTCGAGCCCGGGCAGCGTCGCGTAGACCGCGCACATCTCCTCCCACAGCGCGTGGCGCTCGGCCATGCGCTTGAGATCGCCGAGCAGGCTGCCGTCGTCGGCCGCGCCGAGCTCGTGCGCCAGGCGCAGGTACTCGAACCCGCGCTTGGGATCGTTGATCTTCTCCTCGGCCACCGCCGCCAGCGTGCGCAGCAGCTGGACCGAATCGGCGCGCGTTCCCGCCGCCTCCGACAGCTCGAGCCGCTTCTCGTCGACGGCGCAGAGCGCCTCCCAGTCCTCGAGCTGCCGGTAGAGCGCCGCCAGCGCCACCAGCGGCTCGGTGCCCTCGGGCTGCAGCTCGGCCACGCGCTGCCACGCCGCCACCGCGCGCCGCGCGTCCTTGAGCTGCGACGTGCGCCGCGCGATGTCGATGGCGATCGACAGCTTCGACGCCGGATCCTCCGTCAGGAACAGCTCGCGCTCGGCGATGCGCAGGCTGCCGTCGAGGTTGCCGCTCGCGGCCAGCAGCTTCTGCAGCCGGGCGTGCGCCTCGAGGTTGCGCGGCGCCAGATCGTCGAGCACGTGGCGCAGGATCTCGATCGCGCGCTCCGGATTCTTCAGCCGCTCGTCGGCCAGCTGGGCCCGCTCGAGCGCCACCGCTACCGCGTCGTCGCCGTCGGCGTGCGCCTGGCGCCGCGCCAGCACGTCGTCGAGCAGCGCCCAGTCGCCGCGCGCGCGCGCCAGCCGCGTGAGCCCTTCGAGCGCCTCTTTGTCCGTCGGACGCCGCTCGATGACCTCTTTCCACGCCCGCGCCGCGCGCATGGTGTCGCCGAGCTTGCCGTCGACGATGCGGGCGTAGCGCTTCCACGGCTCCACGCCTTCGGGCCCGGCCGGCACCTTGGGCAGCGTGCGCTCGAGCGCCGTCGCCGCCGCGGGCCACTTCTCGAGCGCCGCTTCGAGCCGCCCGAGCGCCTCGTACGCCTTCAGATCATTCTTGTCGAGCTTGACCGCGCGCTCCAGCCGCTCGGCCGCCGCCGCCGCGTCGCCGCGCTTCTCGTACAGCGCCGCCAGACGGTGAAGCAGGGGCAGCTTCTCCGCCGGCGTCGCCGCCGCGCCCGCGTGCTGCTCGAGGATCGCGAGCAGCTTCTCCTCCGACGCTTCGCCGCCCTTGTCGAACGCCACCTCGAGCCGCCGCAAGGCATCGCGATCGCCGGGCAGCTGCTCGAGGATCTCCTCGCACGCCCACTCGACGCCTTCGACGTCGTGCAGCCGCTCGTCGTACAGCGACGCCAGCTTGCGCAGGAGGTTGAGCTTCTCGACCTTCTCCTTGGCCGCCTTGAGCTGCTTGCGCAGCGTCTCGGCCACCTCGACCTGGTTGCCTTCGCGCTCCGACAGCTCGGCGAGCGAGCGATAGATCGACGCGTCCTGCGGCTTCAACTCGAGCGCGTCGTGCCACAGCTGCCGCGCCCGCTCGAGATCGTGCCGCTCGCGATGCACCTGCCCGAGGCGCTTGAGCACCTCGGCGCGCGTGTCGCGATCGCGGGCCGCCTCGAGCTCGCGCTCGAGCGACGCGGTCATCGACGCCCAGCGCTCCTGCTTCTGCATGAGGCGCTTGAGCTCCGAGCCGCCCTTGGGCGACGGGGCCAGCGCCTCGGCACGCCGCCACGCGTCCGCCGCCATGGCGATGTCGCCGAGCTTCTTCTCGTACAGATCGGCCAGCTCCGCGAGCCGCCGCGGCTGATCCGACAGCGGCGCCGACTCCACCGCCTGCTCGGCGATGCCGACGAGCGTCGCGTAGTCGCGCTTCTGCGTCAGATGATCGGCGAGCAGCTGATACGCATCCGGATGCACCGGATCGGCGGCCAGCGCCTCGAGCAGCGACGACTCGAAGCGCTCGGCGTTGGCCGCGCGCTGCCAGTGCGTGGCCACGTCGACGAGCAGGTCGGCGCGATCGCGCCCCTGCAGATCGCCGACGAGCCGCTCGCGCAGCTCGGCGATCTGCGACCACTTCTTCTGCGTCGTCAGCAGCTCCTCGAGCCGCTCGACGACGATGCCGGTGTCGTCGCCCTCGTCGTAGGCCTCGACCAGCGCCGCGGACGCTTCGTCGGCGTCGCCGGCGTCGATGGCCAGCTCGGCGAGCTTGAGCGCGCGCCGCGGCACCGGCGCGCCCTGGCGATAGAAGCGCCGTAGATCCTCGCTGCGCCGCCCGTCGAGGTAGGCCCGCTCGAGCCGCGTCGCCGCGTCGAGGTGATAGGGATCGGCACCGAGCGCGCGCCGCAAGAACGCGATCTGCGCCTCGACGTCGCCGTGCGCCGCCCGCTCGTCGGCGAGCTCGACGAACAGGTTGGCCGCGCGCCCGAGCTGCGCCTCGTCGTCGCCCGCCGTGGGAAACTCGGGCGCGATGTAGAGCGCCGCCAGCGCCTCCTTGGCCGCGGCGTCGTGCGGACGCAACCGCACGGCCTCCTCGAGCCGCACCGCCGCCTGCCCCCAGTCGCGCAGCTTGTCGGCGAGCATGCGTCCGAGCGCCACCAGGATCTCGCCGCGCTTGTCGCGGTTCGACGCCGCCGTCTCCAGCTCGACCTCGTAGAGCCGCGCCACCATCGGCCAGTCGCCGAGCGCGCGATAGACGCGCCGTCCGGCGTCGATGGCGAGGGCGTTGTCGGGATCGGTCTTGTAGGCGCGCTCGTACGAGGCCATCGCGCGATCGATGCGCCCGAGGTCGCCCTCGAAGAGCGCGCCGAGCTCGAGGTCGATCGCCGCGCGCAGCCGCGCCTCGGCCGGCCCCTTCTCGGCCTCGTCGGCGGCACGCTCGTAGAGCTCGACCGCGCCGAGCAGGTCGCCACGCTCGCGCGTGAGCTGCGCAGCTTTACGGTAGGCGTCGGCCGCGGGGCCGCCGCGAGAAGCCTGCGCCTTCTTCAGAAGCTCGTCGATCGCCGCGGCAGCCATTGGGTGTTGGCACAATTCCCTTGTGCGCGCCACAGCTTACCATGTCGATGGAAGTGTCCGCTACGGCAAACGGATCTGTAGGAGCGACTCCTCGTGGAGGACGACGACGAACAGGTCCCCCGACGGCGCGACGGTGATCGCGGTCGGCTCGTTGATCGTCGCCGGCAGCGCGCCCGGGCTCAGGTAGGGCCTGCCCGGCGCGCCCGCGACGGTGGTGACGACGCCGGCGGGCGTGACCTGGCGGATCGCCGTGTTCTTCAGGTCGCCGACGAAGACCACCGACCGCGTCTGGTCCCACGCCACGCACGTCGGCGTGTTGAGCTTCGCGCTCGCGCCGGTGCCGTCGGCGAAGCCGGGCAGATCGCCGCCGGCCACCGTGGAGACGGCGGCGCCGGCGATCACGATCTTGCGGAGCGCGTTGTTGCTGGCGACGTAGAGCGCCCCCGCGCCGTCGCTGGCGATGCCGTGCGGCCCGTTGAAGCGCGCCATCGCCCCCGGCATGTCGACGAGCCCGCCCATGTGCGCGGTGCCCGCCAGCGTCGAGACCATCCCCGCGTTCATGTCGATGGCGCGCACGATGTTGTTGCCGGTGTCGGCGACGTACATCGTGCGCCCGACGATGACGACGTCGGTCAGCCCGGCGAAGCGCGCGTCGGTCAACGATCCCTCGGCGTAGCCGAAGTCGTTCGAGCCGGCCCACAAGTGGGGCGCCGCGAAACCGTCGCTCGCGATCAGCCGATAGATGGCGTTGTTGGCCGCATAGTAGATGTCGCCGCTGCCGTCGATGGAGAGGTTGCCGCCGCCCTGATAATCTCCGGCGTAGACTCCGCCGACGGTGCCGGCGTCTGGATCGATCTTCCGCACCGTCGATCCGTCGCGCACGTAGACGGTGCCGTCGGCGGCGGTGGTCACGCCGAGCGGGTCGTTGAAGCGCGCCACGAAGCGCGAGCCGTTCTGCCGATCGTTGAGATCGTTGTACGTGATCGGCACGCCCGCCACCGGCGTCAGATCGAAGGTCGACAGGTTCACCGTCTCGATGAACGACAGGCCGCCTGCCCAGAGCGTGCCGTCGGGCGCGAAGGCCAGCGAGTCGATCGGCGCCCAGTTGTCCATCGCGCGCGTCGTGATCGTGCCGGTGGCGACGTCGATGACGCGGCCGCTCAGATAGAGCGTTCCGTTCAGGTAGGAGACCTGGTTCGGGAAGTTGAGCGTGCCGACGCCGGGCGGCCCGTCGGTGAAGCCGGCGACGCCGACCTTGCCCGCCAGCGTCGAGACCATCCCGCTGGCGAGGTCGATGGCGCGGATGAGCTGGTTGTTGTCGCTGACGAACAGGTGGCCCGCGCCGTCGAGCGCCATCCCGGTCGGGAAGTTGAACCTGGCGGTGGCGCCGGGGCCGTCGGCGTAGCCCACGCCGTTGGCCACGCCGGCGAGCGTAGTGACCGCCGCCGACTCGACGTCGACGACGCGGATCTGACTGCCGGGCGCGTCGGCGACGTACAGGTGATTCTGTCCGTCGTAGGCGAGCTCCCAGATCTCCTGAAAGCTGGCCGCGCTGCCGGTGCCGTCCATGTTGCCGAACCGGAACGGCTGACCGACGAGCGTCGAGGTGGCGCCGTCGGCCACCATGACCTTGCGGATCGTCTGCCCGTCGGCGACGTAGAGCGCGCCGCGCACGGCGTCGTAGGCGACGCCCCACGGCCGGACGAAGCCGGCGCTCTTGCCGGTGCCGTCGGCGAAGACGTTGTTCTCGACGGTGCCGGCGAGGGTCGTGACCGCGCCCGAAGCGGCGTCGACCTTGCGGATCACGTTGCTCGAGTCGCTGAAGTAGACGTGGCCCTGGCCGTCGGGTGCGATGCCCTGAACGTAGGCCACGCGCGCCGCCGCGCCGACGGCGTCGAGGGTACCGGCGCCGGCGGGCAGCCCGGCCCAGCGCAGCACGCCGGAGGTGAGCACGTCGATGGTCGTGGAGCGGGTCTCACCGAAGTAGAGGCTGCTCGTCGCCGTGATCACGTCGCTGCCGGAGGCGTTCGGCGCGGTGTAGAGGCCCTTGTCGTCGACCGTGCCGCCGGCACCGCCCGGCGCCACCGCCCAGCTCACCGGCGACGGCGAGGCCAGCGGCACCGTCTGCCCGGCGAAGACCTGCGCATGATCGAGCGACAGCCCGACGGCGCTCATCGCGTGCGGCCCGTCGGGCGGCAGCTCCATGTCGACGGCGACGAGGTGCGCGTCCGAACCCGCGAGCGTCGACGTGGTGTTGCCGACGGCGACCACGAGGCCTTGCGCGTCGCGCGCCAGCACGCCGACGGTGAGGTCGCCCGTCGACGTGGTCAGATGGAGGACGAGCGTCTCCTTGCGCTGCAGGGCGCGCGTCAGATCGTAGCGCGTGTGATCGTTCTGATTGCCCGACAGCGTCAGCTCGAGCGCCGTGACCGTGGCGACGTCGGCGTCGCTGATGGCGGCGGCGAGCGTATCGATGGTGAGCTCGACGTCCTTCGGCCCGAGGCCCTTGCTGCAGCCGCCCGCCGCGGCGACGGCGAGCGCGACCCACGCGAGCCGGTGCATCAGAAGCCCACCGAGAGCACGCGCAGCCCGTGCGACGTGAAGTCGGGCAGGCTCGACGAAAAATTCGACTTCGAGCCCGACTCGGTCAAGCCGATCGCGATCGCCGCCCCGGCCACGCCGGCCACGCCCACCGTGATCAGCGTCCACGCCCACCACTTGAGCGGCCTGGCGCTGCCCGACGGGCGCTCGAAGTTGGGCTCGATCTCGACCATGCCCTTGGGCTCGACCACGCCCTCCGGCGCGGCCTTCGGCGGCGGCGTGTGCGCCGTCGCGGTCGGCTTCGTCTCCGTCGGTGCCGTCGCCGGCGGTGGGGCGGTGGGCGGCGTGGCCATCGCCGCGGCCGGTTTCTCGCTCGGCTTCGTCGTCGGAGGCAGCGGCGGAGGCGGCGGCGCGGTCACCGGCGCGGGCGTCTCACGGGTCGCCGTCGCCGTCGCTGCCTGCTTCGCCACCTGGTCCTGCGCCATCGCCGCCTCGAGCTCGCTGATGATGCGCTCGACCTGGTCGCGGTTCGGCGCCTTCGCCCAGTTCCGCAGGAACGTGCGGTAGCTGCGCACCGCCGCCGGCCGATCGCCGATCGCGCGATAGCACTGCGCGATGTTGAACAGAAAGACCGGCTCCTCGTAGTTGAGGTACGCGCGCTTGAAGGCGTCGAGCGCCGCGCCGTACTCGCCGAGGTCGTATTGCCGTTTCCCCTCGGTGTACGCCTGCTTCGCGGCCTCTTTGTTGTCGGCCCTGGCCGAAGATGACAGCGCGCACACGAGTGCCGCTGCGACGACGATCGCCCCCCTCATCCGCGGCAGCATAACGATCCTTGACACCGGCAACAAGCGACACCTATGAAGACGGATTGCCGCTTGGCGCGAGCCCGAGTCCGGACGTATTCTCCCTGGTCGGGGCCCAGGTCCTCGCCATGACCGTCGGGCTGGCCTCGGCCCGCGCCACACCGTTCCGAGAGAATGCACAGCCGATGAGGAGCACGCCTGCGCCGATGACTGCCGTCCGCTATCAGCTGCCCAATGGCCTCCGTGTGGTCTTGCAAGAGAACCACGCGGCCAAGGTCGTCGCGTTCCAAGCGTGGGTCGCGGTCGGCTCCGCGGACGAGCCGCCCGAGATCGCCGGCATCGCGCACGTCTTCGAGCACATGTTGTTCAAGGGCACCGCGCGCCGCGGAGTGGGTCAGATCGCGCACGAGGTCGAAGCCGCCGGCGGCGAGATCAACGCCTGGACCTCGTTCGACCAGACCGTCTATCACCTCGTGCTGGCCTCGCGCTACTTCGACACCGGCCTCGATATCCTCGCCGACGCTCTGCAGAATTCTTCTTTCGATCCGCATGAGCTCGAGCGAGAGCTGAAAGTAGTGCTTGAAGAAGTGAAGCAGGGCGAGGACAACCCCTCGCGCGTCGCCACGCAGGCGCTCTTCGGCGCGGCCTACGCGCGCCACCCCTATCGCCGCCCGGTCATCGGCTACACCAAGACGGTCAAGGCGTTCACGCGCGAGCGGCTGCTCGACTTCTTCCATCGCTGGTACGTCGCCAACAACGTCACGCTCGTGGTCGTCGGCGACTTCGACACCAAGCGCGCACAGGCGGCGATCGCCGAGGCGTGGGGCAAGATGGCGTCGCGTCCGCTGGCCCGACCCGACCGCAAAGAGCCACAGCAGAAGGCGCCGCGCGCCAAGGTGGTCACGCAGGACGTGCGCGAGACCCAGGTCGGCGTCGCCTTCCACATCCCCGGCATCCACCACGACGACACGGCGGCGCTCGATCTTCTCGCCATCATCCTCGGCCAGGGCGACTCGTCGCGGCTGACGCTCGGGCTCAAGCGCCGCGATCAGCTGGTCACCGACGCCTTCGCCTACGCGTACACGCCGCGCGATCCCGGCCTGCTCGTGGCCGGCGCGACGCTGCCGCCCGGCGAGCTCGACGCCGCCTTCGCCGGCCTCATGGCCGAGACGTTCCGCATGCGGCACGAAGAGGTGAGCGAGACCGAGCTGCGCAAGGCCAAGGCGATCATCGAGTCCGACGCCACCTATCAGAAGGAGACGGTGCAGGGCCTGGCCCGCAAGCTCGGCTTCTTCGAGACCGTCGGCGGCGGCCTCGACTGGGAGGACGAGTACAACCGCCAGGTGCGCGCGGTGACGCCGGCGACGCTGATGGCCGCGGCGCGCAAGTACCTGACCGTCGAGAACGCGACCATCGCGGCGCTCGTGCCCGACCCGAAGAAGGACAAGGCAGGCGGCGACGTGCGCAAGCTCGAGGGCAACCTGGTCGGCGCGCTGACGTCGGCCTCCGAGGCCGCCGAGGCGCGCTGGGCCCCGCCGGCACCGGCGCCGTCGGCGCGCGACGAGGAGATCCTGCGCGTCAAGCTGCCGTCGGGCGCGCGCCTCCTGGTCAAGCGCGATCCGTCGGTGGGCCTGGTGGCGATGCGCGCCGTCTGGATGGGCGGGCTGCGCTACGAAGACGCGCGCACCAACGGCGTCAACAACCTGATCGCCGCGCTCGTCACGCGCGGCACGCGCACCAAGACCGGCGACGAGCTGGCGCACGAGGTCGAGGCCATGGCCGGCTCGATCGGCGGCTTCTCCGGCCGCAACAGCTTCGGCGTGCGCGCCGAGATGTTGGCGCGTCACTGGGAGCGCGGCTTCGAGCTCGTCGCCGACTGCATCTTGCAGCCTGCCTTCAGCGACGACGAGCTGGAGAAGGAGCGGCGCCAGGCGCTCGAGGAGATCCGCACCCAGGCGGACAACATCTCCTCCGAAGCCTTCCGCCTCTTCCAGCAGACGCTCTACACCAAGCACCCCTACCGGCTCGACGTCATCGGCACCGCCGACTCGGTCGCGGGGCTGACGCGCCGCCGCCTCGTCGACTACTACAAGCGCCACATGGCGCCGTCGCAGATGACGCTCGCCATCGTCGGCGACGTCGATCCGCAGGCGGTCGTCGCCAAGGCGCGCGCGCTCTTCGGCTCGGCCGGCAAGGGCGCGCCGCCGCCGGAGTCGCCGGCGCGGCCATGGGACGCGGCCCATCCCATCGTCGGGCGCGAGGTCTTCAAGTTCCAGAACAAGCAGCAGGCGCACGTCGTCTACGGCTTCCCCGGCACCACCATCACCGACGACGATCGCTTCGCGCTCGAGGTGCTGGCCACGATCCTGTCGGGGCAGGGCGGCCGCCTCTTCGTCGAGCTGCGCGACAAGCGCGGCCTCGCCTATCGCGTGAGCGCCTTCTCGGTCGAGGGCGTCGATCCCGGCTACTTCGCGGTCTACATCGCCACGTCGCCCGAGAACCTGGCGGTCGCCAAGAGCGGCATCGAGGACGAGCTCGGCAAGATAGCGGCCGTGCCCGTGCCCAAGGCCGAGCTCGAGCGCGCCAAGCGCTACCTCGTCGGCGCGCACGAGATCTCGCTGCAGCGCCGCGCCGCGCTCGCCTCGACGCTGGCGTTTCACGAGGCCTACGGCGTCGGCTGGGACGAGTATCGCCGCTACGCGCCCGGCATCCTCGCCGTCAGCGCCGCCGACGTGCAGCGCGTGGCCCGCAAGTACCTCGTGCGCCCGCGCGCGATCATCGCCACCGTGAAGCCGGAAGAAGTGACGCCGGTCCTCGCCAAACAAAAAGGCCAGCGCGCCGCCGGCAAAGCCGCGCGCAAACAATGATGTCATAATCGAGGTCCGTGCCCGTCGACGCGACCCAGCCGGAGGACCCCCTCGTCGGCCGCCTCATCGCCGAGCGTTACCGCGTGCTCTCGCCGCTGGGGCGGGGCGGCATGGGCGCCGTCTATCGCGTCGAGCACGTGATGCTCAAGAAGGAGCTGGCGCTCAAGTTCCTTCATCCCGAGCTCGGCCGCCTCGACGAGGTCGCGCGCCGCTTCGAGCGCGAGGCCGAGGCCGCGGCGCGCCTCGATCACCCGAACATCATCGCCGTCACCGACTTCGGCCGCACCGACGACGGCATGCTGTTCCTCGTGATGGAGCTCCTCAACGGCCAGTCGCTCACGAACGTGATCCGCCCGAGCGGCGTCGGCCGGCCGCTCCCCGTCGAGCGCGCGCTCGGCATCGTGCGCCAGATCCTGCGCGCGCTCGAGCACGCGCACGGCTCCGGCATCATCCACCGCGATCTCAAGCCCGACAACATCATGCTCATCGAGCGCGACGGCGAGCGCGACATCGTCAAGCTGCTCGACTTCGGCATCGCCAAGATCACCGCGCCGCAAGACGGCGATCCCGCGCAGCAGGGGCAGGCGCTCACGCAGGCCGGCGTCGTCTTCGGGACGCCCGAGTACCTGTCGCCCGAGCAGGCGATGGGCGAGGAGGCCGATCCGCGCGCCGACCTCTACTCGGTGGGCATCGTGCTCTACGAGATGCTCACCGGCAAGCGCCCGTTCGACGCGCCGTCGAAGGTGGCGATCGTGTCGATGCACCTGACGCAGAAGGCGATGCCGGTGACCCAGGCCGCGCCCGAGGCCGCGGTGCCCAAGTGGCTCGAGCGCGTCGTCGAGCGCGCCATGGCCAAGAAGCGCGACGAGCGTTACGCCTCGTCGTCGGAGCTGCTCGCCGCGCTCGACTGGTCGGCGCCTTCGCGCGGCATGCCCGCCGTCGCCGAGCCGGGCCGCGCGCCGTTCTTCCGCGACTTGTGGGCGCGCGTCGAGGCCGGCGTCTCGTTCCTCGTGCATCGCGCCCGCCAGGCGGGCGTGCCCATGCCGCGCGCCTTCGTCGGCGCTGCGCTCGCGCTCACGGTGGCGCTCGTCGCCATCGTCTTCTTCCTCCGCCGCGCCGACGGGCCGCGCCCCACGCCGGCGGCGCTCGCCGAGTCGATCGGCCGCGTCGAGACGATGCTCGCGCGTGGGGAATTGGAACCGGCCCGCGCCGCGTTACAGCAATTGCAGGCACAGCATCCGGAGACGGCGCGCGTGCGTTACTTGTTCGGAAACCTCGATTACGCGCAGGGCGAGCGCGAGCATGCGCTCGCCGACTACCACGACGCCCTGCGCCTCGACGGCGGCTACGCCAAGGATCCGGTGCTGCGCGCCAACGTGCGCGCGTCGCTCGATCGCAAGAACGAAGGACCCGCGGCGGTGGCGCTGCTCGCCGACGACATCGGCAAGCCGGCGCTGCCCGATCTCGTCAACTGCGCCAAGACCTGCCGCGACGATCGCACGCGCAAGAAGGCCGCCGAGGCCGCCATCAAGATCGGCGGCCCCGCGCTCATCGCCGCCGAGGGCAAGCCCATCCCCGACGACGACGATGCCGCCGAGGAGGTGCTCGAGCGGCTGCGCAGCGGCAAGAGCTGTCGCGAGCGCAAGGCCGCCGCGCTCGAGCTCATCGGCACCGGTGACCGCCGCTACCTCGACAGCTTGCGCGCGGCGCGCGATCGCCGCGGCGGCTTCCTCGGGCTCGAGCAGATCAACGGCTGCATGCGCCGCGACCTCGACGCCGGCATCCGCAAGCTCGACGGAGGGGACAAGTAATGGCCTCGCCGACGTACAAGAAGAAGAAGAAGGCGATGCCGGGCCAGATGCTGCGCCGCTCCGATCCGCTGACGAGCCTCCTGCTCGTGTTCCCGCTCTTCGTCGTCTATCAGATCGGCGTCCTGTCGATGCCGTCGACGTACAACGGCGCCGACCTGGTCACCTCGCAGATGCTGCGGCTGCTCCATGGCAACGCGGGCACCTACCTTCTCATCAACGTCATCCTCGCCGTCGCGTTCCTCGTGCTCGTGCTCGTCCTGCGCCGCAAGAACACGTTCGACCCGCGCCTGTTCGTGCCGGTCCTCTTCGAGAGCGCCATCTACGCGCTCACGATGGGCTCGCTCATCTGCTTCGTGATGATCGATTTTCTGCACATCGATCCGAAGCTCTTCATCGGAATCGGCTGCTCGACCACCCCCGAGCGCGCCGGCCCGGCGGCCAAGCTCATCCTCTCGCTCGGCGCCGGCGTCCACGAGGAGCTCGTCTTCCGTCTCATCATGGTCGGCGGCGGCGTCTGGCTCTTCGAGCGCGTCCTCGGGCTGCGCCGCTGGCTCGCCATCGCGCTGGCGTTCGCCATCTCGTCGGTGCTGTTCTCGGCCGCGCACCACGTCATCGGCGGCGAGCCGTTCCATGTCGGCGCCTTCACCTACCGCATCTTGTGCGGCCTGGTGTTCGCCACGATCTTCCAGACGCGCGGCTTCGCCGTCGCCGTCTATACGCACGCGCTCTACGACATCTACGTCTTGCTAGTCCGCGGCTAACACCCTAGGCTTCGCTCATGGCCGGCCCGCCGCCTCCGCCCGATCCGTATCTCGACTATCTCGCGAAGTTCGAAACGCAGGTGGGCGCGCTCGCCGTCGGCGCCTACGGCAAGTTCCACGGCAAGCTGGTGCGCAAGCTCTCGTCCGACGAGTTCGCCACGCGCTACTCCGAGTTCTCGACGCTCGACAAGACCTACCGCGGCATCCTCGAGCGCGGCGACACCATCAACGACGCCGTCGTCCGCATGTGGCGCGAGCGCCGCGCCGAGCTGTTGATCGACGGCCCCGAGCCCGGCGCCAAGTAGCAGCGCTAGGGCTGTCCGACCGCCACTAGTAGTAGAAGCCGATGCCGAGCGCGATGAGGTGCTGCGCCGAGCCGCGATCGGCGACGGTGATCGTGTTGTTGCGCCGCGACAGCCCGCTGTAGTGCGTGGCGACGAACTCATACGAGTACGCCGCCTCGAGCGCGAGCTGTCCCTTGTACTTGTCCTGGTTCGGCTGCATCAGCACGAAAGACAGCCCGCCGCCGAAGAAGCCGCCGAACGTCGTCGACGCCGCGCCGTCTTCGAGGCCCACGGTCTGCGCGCGCTGCGCCGGCACCAGCCCACCGCCGTACAGCGACACGCCGAACGGATGGCCGCCGAGCGTGAACAGCGCCGGCACGGCCAGCCCGAGCCCAATCGTCATGCCGACAATGCGGTCCGACGGCAGCTTCACGTCGATGTCGGGTTGCACGAGGTTCAAGACCATCTGCCCGCCGAGCCTGAGGCGCAGGCTGAGCCCGCCGAGCACGCCGAAGTGCACGCCCGCCGACACACCGCCGTCGATGGTGTGCGCCTGCACCGCCAGCGTCTTGGCCGTGCCCGTCGTCGGCAGGATGTAGCGCAGCGCCGAGGCGCCGATGAACGTGTAGCTCGCGTCGCCGCCGAACAAGAGGTACTTGCCGACGGTGCCATAGACCCCGATCCCGACCTGCGCGCCGAACCCATTGGACGAGCCCTCGTAGTTCGACAGCGCGCCCATGCCGTTCGACGTGAAGCGCTGGCTGAGGATGCCGATGCCCGCGCGCACGCCCGGCGCGATGTACACCTTGCCGCGCGAGGTCCAGTTGTCCTTGACCACCGTCGCCGACGCCGAATCGCTCGCTGATTCGTCGTCGCTGCGCGAGGCGAGCTTCTTGAGCTTGCGCTTCTTCTTCGGCTTCGTCTCCTCGGCGCTCTTCTCGCCGCCGTCATCATTCGAGCCGTTGGACGACGCCAGCCCCGGCGGCGTCTCGTCCTCGGTGTCACGCCGCTTCTTCGGCGGCGGCGCCTCTTCCTCCGGCGGCGTCTCGACCTTGGCCTGCTTGCGCCCCTTCTTGGGCGGCGGCGGCGGCTCTTCCTCGGCCTTCTGTTCCTGCCTCGGCGGCGGGGGAGGGGCCTCCTCGGCTTTGGCGAACTTCGACTTCTTCTTCGCGCCCTCGGGCGTGATCGTCGGCGGCGGCGCCGCCTCCTCCTGCGCCGACTCGTCGGGCGGCGGCGTCGACGTCTGGACGTGGCCCGGCTTGACCGCCTTGGCCTGGATCCACGCCGTCTCGCCACCGCCGATGTCGATGTTGATCCACTTCTTGTCGGCCGACTTCTTGACCAGTTGCACCTGCTCGCCGCGCCGGAGGATGCCGAGCACCGCGCCCGTCGCCGACGGCCGTCCGTAGAGGTTGGCCTCGTTGACGCTGACGATGAGCTTGGTCTCCTCGCCCTCGTGGTAGCGCGACTTCGAGACCCACGCCTCGGGGCGCACGCCGCGCGGCTTGGCGAGCGGCCGCGCGTCCTCGTCGTCGCTCGAGTCTTCGCTCGCCTCGTCGTCCTTGCTGCGCAGCCCCTTGACCGCCGCCGCCTGGATCCAGCCTTCGTGGCCGTCGGCGCGCACGTGCACCCAGTTGCCGTCGTCGGTCTGCCCGAGCATCGGCACCTTCTTGCCCGCCGCCAACCTGTCGAGGATGCGCGCCGACGACGTCGGCTTCTCGCGCAACATCGTCCGCACTTTGATTTCAATCGGCGCGGCGAACACCACCGACGCCGTGGTCAGAACGACCGCTACACTAAATACCGCCGATAGAACACGGCGCGTCGTGATCACCTAGGCGCTCCTGCGTTTACCCACCCCAGCCACTTCTGATAGGTCGGGTCGGCCGTGCTCGCGAAGGGCGTCGTGCCCGCATGGCCCGAGCCCGACCCGGCGAGCGGGTTGCGGAGCAGAGCCGACTGGTCGCCCGAGCCCGTTTCGGCCGGCACGACTTGAGCGTAATTCGCGTCCAGGTCCGCTCCTGTCGCCATCGCCTTGACGTACATGACCGAGCCGTTCCCGCTCGTTCCGTGGCAGGCCGAAATGGTGCAACCCTTGGAATCCATGTCCGCCTGAATGTCGTCGAAATGGATGTTGCTTGGACCCATCTCGCCGCCCGCGCCTTGGGCCAGGTCGGGCGCGGTGATCGACATATCCGGGCCACCGCTATTGTTGAGCTCGACCAGGTCCCCGGTGCATCCAGTCATCAGGACGATCGTAGAAACAGTGAGGAAAGTTCGCATGCCGGTCCCGTTGAGCAAGCGCCGTGCCTCGGCAACGGCTCGATTCTCTTTAGACAATGGGCCCCATCCGTGGGAGTGCGGACCCCGCTCTGGACCCGCCGAGCCCCACAATACCACATCAGGCGCAGCCCGGCGTTCAGAAAGCTTTCGGGATTTTACCGAGGTCGACCTGCGCCAGGGCGGCGCGGATGAGCTGTGACTTATTGGCCTTGGTGTGCCCGCGCCGCTTGAGCTCGGCGACCATCTCTTCGAGGTGCTCGATGTCCTGGTTGTAGAGCGAGATGCACACGACCTTGTAGTGCGTCGGCTTGGCCGCCTTCAGGGCCGGCGCCGCCCTTGGCGACGCGAGGGCCGGCGTCGCCGTCGGCTCGGGGCCGGTGGTCTCGTTGTCCGCCACCGGCTTGTAGAACCGCTCGAGGATCGCGTCCGCGGCGAGCGGATCGTCGCCCATGAGGCGCTTCTCGACTTGACGTTGTGGCTTCATGCGGCCTCCGGGCGCGGTTGGGGAACCGGCGCCGCCCCGGCCACGTAGCGCGCGACCAGGCGGCGATAGTCTTCGGCGCCCGGCGAATCGGGCGCGTACTCGAAGATCGTCTGACGATGGCTCGGCGCCTCGGCGAGGCGCGTCGAGCGGCGGATGGGCTCGTAGAGCCGCTCCTTGAAGTGGCCGCTCAGCGTATCGACCGCTTCGCGCGCCAGGCGCGTGCGCGCGTCGAAGAACGTCGGCACCACGCCCGAGATGCGCACCGTGTGGCCGAGGTGCTTGTCGATGTCCTTGAGCGTCTTCAGGACCTGCTTCACGCCGACGAGCGCGAGGTAATCGCAGCTCACCGGGATGAGCACCTCGTCGGCGAACCCGAGCGCGTTCTGATTGAGCAGCGACAGCGATGGCCCGCAATCGAGCACGACGTACTGATAGCGCGCCCGCAGCGCCGCCAGCCGATCGGCGAGCACGCGATCGCGCGCGCCGTCGTGGCGCGCGAGGAACACCTCGGCCATCGCCAGCGTGGCGTCGGCGGTGATGACGTCGAGGTGGCCGCGCACCGGCACGATCACGTCCTCGGGCCGCGTCCCCTCCTCGACGAGCAGATGATAGAGCGTGCGCTCGCCGCGCACGCCGAGCGACGTGCCCACATTGCCCTGCGCGTCGACGTCGATGAGCAGCGTGTCCCAGCCGCGATCGGCGATGCCGGCGGCCAGGTTCACCGCCGTCGTGGTCTTGCCGGTGCCGCCCTTCTGATTGAGGATGGCGACGCGCCGCGACCGTCGCTGACCGGCGAACGCCGCATCGCCGAGCGCCGCGCGCCGGCAGTCGAGCGTGCAGAAGTAGCGCCGCTCTCCGTCGCGAACCGCGAGCTGAAACGCGAGCTGCGGCGCAAACTCGCGAGCGCAGACCGCACAGCGGACGGTCAAAGACGACATGATTCCATTAACGCCCGCTCGACGGCGAGCGCAATTTTTTGGCGTCGAAATCAATCGCGCCTCGGCGGCGGCGTGCTATTCCGAGCGGGATGCTGCCGCTCGACGATCTGACCGTCCTCGATCTTTCGCGCATCCTCTCCGGCCCGTACTGCTCGATGTACCTCGCCGACTTCGGCGCCCGCGTCATCAAGCTCGAGCATCCCGACGGCGGCGACGACACGCGCGGCTTCGGCCCGCCGTTCGTCGGCGGCGAATCGACCTACTTCATGTCGATCAACCGCAACAAGGAGTCGGTGGCCATCGACTTCAAGCACGCGCGCGGCCAGGAGCTCCTGCGCGCGCTCGCCTCGCGCGCCGACATCCTCCTCGAGAACTTCCGCCCCGGCGCGCTCGCCCGGCTCGGCCTCGACTACGAGAAGCTGCGCGCGCTCAACCCGCGCCTCATCTACTGCAGCATCTCCGGCTTCGGCCACGCCGGCGATCCCGACTGGGTCCGCCGTCCCGGCTACGACCTCGCCATCCAGGGCATGGGCGGCCTCGCGTCGCTGACCGGCCCCGCCGACGGCCCGCCCTACAAGGTCGGCACCTCGATCGCCGACATCATCGCCGGCCTCTATGCGCTCTCGGGCATCCTCGTCGCGCTGCACGCGCGCCAACGGACCGGCCGCGGCCAGCACGTCGACGTGTCGATGCTCGACGGCCAGATCTCGCTGCTCACGTACCACGCCGGGATCCACTTCGCGACCGGCGCCGTGCCCGAGCGCCGCGGCAACCAGCACCCGTCGATCTCGCCGTACGAGACCTATCGCGCCAAGGACGGCTTCGTGAACATCGCCGTCGGCAACGACGGGCAGTGGAGGGCGCTCTGCCGCGCGGTCGGGGCTCCGCTCGCCGCCATCGCCGAAGATGCGCGCTTCGCCACCAATGCCGCCCGCGTCGGCAACCGCGCCGCGCTCGCCGCCATCCTCGAGCCGCTCTTCGCCACGCGCACCGTCGACGAGTGGATCGCGCTGTGTGACGGCGCCGGTATCCCGTGCGGGCCCATCCTCGACGTCGCCGCCGCGCTGGCCCATCCGCAGGTGCGCGCCCGCGGCATGGTCGTGCCGCTCCAGCATCCGTCGGCCGGCGACATCCGCGTCACCGGCGTCCCCGTGCGCCTCTCGGACACGCCGGGCGCCGTGCGCACGCCGCCGCCGCGCCTCGGCGAGCACACGCGCGCGGTCCTCGCCGAAGTGCTCGGCCTGGACGCGTCGGCAGTCGATGAGCTGGTGGGGAAGGGTGCCGCGAAAGCGGTTGACCGATCGTAACGAAAGCGTGCGAAACCGCGGGACTTCTTAGCGCGACTTCTTGGCCTTCTTGGCGGTCGCCTTGGCCGGCTTCTTGGCCGCGGTACGGGCCGCCGCTTTTGCCTTCGGCTTGCCCGCCGGCGGTGGTGCCTTCTTCGCAGGGGCCGCCGGTTTCGCCGCCGCCTTGACCGGCTTCGCCGGCTTGGCTGCGGTCGCCGCTTTGGCGGGCCCCTTCTTCGCGCTACCGTTGGCGCTGGGCGCCGGCACCGCGATGGGAGCCGCGGCCTTGCCCTTCTTGCCCTTGGGCTGCGCCACCGGCCGCATGAACGGCAGGGTCAGGCCCTTGCGGTTGTGCACGAGGACGCGCTTGTCGTCCTTGAAGGTGACCTCGATCTTGTCGTCGCCGATGTTCTCGGTCACGAACCCGAGCCCGAACTTCGGGTGCGACAAGACCTCCATCTCCTTGAAGAATTCGCCGAGCTGATACGCCTTCGGCTGCTTCTTGGCGTGCTTGGCCATCACCTGTTCCCAGGTGGGTTTGGCCTTGGCCGCCTTCTTCTTCGCAGCCGGCGTCGGCTCCGCCTCTTCGTCGGACTCGCCGCGCGGCTTGCGGTAAGGGTGCACATCCCCACAGGGATTGCACTGAACTCGGCGGATTTCGTCCTCGTACTTCGAGACGACGACGTGCTGTGTATCCGCCTTGCACTTGGGGCAGTGGGCCTCGACTTCGGCCCCTACCTCATCGACATCATCATCGAAGATGAACTCCTCCATATCGCCTCGCTCACCCGGATAATGCTATGTGCTGCACCTAGCACACCCGCCGACCCGCAGCAATCAAAAAGGATTTCGGCGTCCAACTTTTATAACGCCGCTTGCTGGTCGCCGCCAGTTTCGACTGCTAGACTTCGGGCGTGCCGGACGCGGACGTGGTCGCCGCGCAGCGCCGCAGGGCGCGCATGCTGCTCGAGCTCGGCCGCGCCGACGAGGCGCTCGCCGAGGTCCGGCGGATCCTGGCTACGCATCCCAACGACCCAGAATCATTGGAGATCGCAGGACTCTGCCACTTGCGACGGCGCGACCTTCCCGCCGCGCTCGAGACGCTCGGCAGGGCCATCGCGGCCGCCCCCGACGCGCCACATCCGCATTATCTGTATGGTTTCGCTTTGCGCGAGGCGGGTCGGCCGCGCGAGGCCGAGGGGCCGCTCGGCGAGGCGCTTCGGCGCAGCCCGGAC
>Ga0134125_10001494_pt1 | contig 28714 bp, 17 predicted proteins | sample KB31751_FD_96464 | JGI IMG/M metagenome (GOLD analysis project Ga0134125, IMG submission 96464) | Terrestrial soil microbial communities with excess Nitrogen fertilizer from Kellogg Biological Station, Michigan, USA - KB3-175-1 | ecosystem: Environmental > Terrestrial > Soil > Unclassified ... | reverse complement strand
GGAAATCAGCGCCCGAACAGATGAGCGCGCCAGAAGACAAAGAAGGGACGTCAATGTCTGGAGCGAGAGGGTATTACGCGAGATTGAGGTTAGTCGCGTCATGTGAGTATCTCCTGTAGCGTCAGTTTGGACCCCCGGTGGTCTTGAGAAACAACAAACAAGCAGGGTTCAGATGAAGAGCGCGGGACGAACTTTGTTCCGAGTTTGAGGTAACCGTTGTAGCAGCGTTGAGTCCTGCTGCCGACGAAAATGATGTTGCGAAGATCGTTCCGCGTGTGAAGTAAGGCTTCTTGAGAATCACACGAGGGAACGAGAGGATACGAAAAGCGGCAGAAATGTACGCCCAATGCCACTGTCTGTCAACAAAAATCTCAAAGTAGAACCTTCAATTGTTGAAGGAACCCATCGACTTCCGCGGAATGTCAACCCCGGTTTAGTTCAGTCATTAGCCACAACAACACGGACTGCCGTTGAGCCATATCTTCATTCGTGTTTAAGCAAGATATGTTGTAAACCGTGCCTTGCGAGCGAATCAATAAATCGTTAGTGAGAATTCGCGACATCTTTGATGTTGATACGGTGACGCTTTGATCATGCGATCGAGTGTTTTGCGATCAATGCCTCCTAAGGGACATTGCGTTGTCGATGAACCGCCCAGCTATGAGTCACCCCACTAAGGCTTTGACAAGGGTCGAAAAACCTTTTCGCTGGGATGACCCACGCCAAGCGCGAGAAGGAGCCGCGGCCGACAGGAATGCGTTCGTTATGTATCTGACCGTGGCCCACATTTGGCACCCACCGTCCGCTGGGCTGCGTTCACTGCTGGAGCTAACTTATTGAAAGTATTGGTGGAGCCGAGGGGGATCGAACCCCTGACCTCATGACTGCCAGTCATGCGCTCTCCCAGCTGAGCTACGGCCCCACGGATAGAAGGCCAGACGCGTGATTCACAGATTCCCAGGAGAATCACATCACAGCGTCTGATTACTGAGGGATTCAGAGTAGCCGAGCGCTCAGAACGGAGTCAAGCCACCGCTTGGTTGGGTATTGGTTGGGTAGGCACTACTCTTGGTTGTGAAGGTTCGCGCGTTAGAAAGGAGACCTTGTGTAAACGATCATCCTTACCGACTTGGGTGAATGATCATTCGTACCGAACAGTGTACCGAACGGAACGTCAAGATAATTGTTTCCGGGTTGATGCTGAGGCATACGTGTTCAGGGTCGCAATTTTGCCACACTGATGCGACCGCTGTTTGATTGACGTGTCGCGAAATGATGGGCTTTTCGTGAAGAATGACGGGCATTTGGCGAAGAGGACTCGAATCAGTATCTGGCATTCACCTTGCACCAATTCGTTTGGCTCGGAAGGGCGGAAATAGAGGATGGAAAAGAGTGTCGCCCTCGGAGACAAGGGTTGATGTGCGACAAAGCACTAAGAACAAAAGCACGATCTCAGATCTCAGATAGAAGATCTCAGATAGAAGATCTCAGATAGAAGATCTCAGATAGAAGATCTCAGATAGAAGATCTCAGATAAGAAGATCTCAGATAAGAAGATCTCAGATAAGAAGATCTCAAGATGAGCGTAGACATAGACAAAGTGGGCTCGCGATGGCAAGTCATGCCGGAGCGAGTTTCTTTGCCGGTTGCCTTCGCCTTGTGCGTGGCGCTGTTTGTCTCCGGATGTTCCAGGTCGCACGTGCAGGAAACCGTCACGGTCGCGCCGCGCGCCACTCCTATGCCGTCGCCAGCGACAGCCGATGCCGACTACAGTTCCGCGCCGCCAGCGGTTGATGCGGAGATGGAAGCTGCTGGGGACACCCTCGCACACGCCGTCGTCGTCTTAAAAAAAAGGCGCCGCGAGGAGTCGTTGTACTACATGAACCTTGCCCGCACGCAACTCATTCGGCTCAGGCACCGGCTTGACGGATCTGGCACGGAAACGGATGCCATTTCAAATCACACTCGCGAATCCCTGCTGAACGACTTGCGTGAGCTCGACGCCGCTGAACGGTCCGCGCGTCACAACGATTACGCGCAGAGCGCCGCGCAACTCGTCTCGATCAGCAACGACCTTGACCGTCTCAACTCGAGTTTCACTCACCGTCAAAACTAATCCCGAAACGTTCGACCATGCGATAGAGAGTGCGGCGGTTGATGCCCAGGATCTCTGCCGCGCGCGAGCGATTGCCGTTCGTCACTTCCATGACGTGAAGCAAGTACCGGCGTTCCATCTCATCAAACGTCGGCAAGTCAGCGTAAAGCGCGGAGAGCGGAGAGCGTTGAGCCAGGCGACGAACGTTTTCCGATTGCAGTTTCGGCGGCAGGTCATGAGGTGTGATCTCGCCATCGCGCGCATGCAGGACAGCGTGCTCAATGGCCGATTGCAGCTCGCGAACATTACCGGCCCAATCGTACGCGACCAGACAGGCCAGGGCTTCCTCGGAGAGTCGCACCGAGCGTTCCCCTTCCGGCACGGCGCGGCGCAGAAAGTTCTCCGCAAGTAACGGGATATCCGTGCGGCGCTCTCGAAGGGCCGGCAGATGAAGCGTAACGACACTCAACCGATAGAATAGATCTTCGCGAAATCTTCCCGCTTTGACTTCTGCTTCCAAATCTTTGTTCGTCGCCGCGATGATGCGCGAGTCCACCTGGCGACTGCGGGTGGCGCCGACCGGACGAATCTCACCTTCCTGCAACGCGCGCAAAAGTTTGACTTGCATTGCCTGGCTCGTCTCGCCGATTTCATCCAAAAACAGCGTGCCGCCGTCAGCCTCCTCCCACAAACCTTTGCGATCTGTGTTAGCGCCCGTGTAAGAACCTTTCATCGCGCCGAACAACTCAGCTTCCAACAGTGTCTCAGTGAGCGCACCGCAATTGACCGGGACGAATTCGCTGGCAGCGCGCGGGCTGTGCTTGTGTATCGAGCGGGCGACGAGTTCCTTACCCGTGCCGGATTCACCCGTGATCAGCACAGTGACGCGCGAGCGCGCAATGCGGGCGATCTCCAGATAGAGTCTGATCATCGCCGGAGATCGTCCGGTGATTTCGTCCTGGACGGCGTTTTGATCGGCCTCGTAAGTTTGTTCCGCGGCTGCGTCAATTGCTTGTTTAGATCCGCCCAGGGCCCGCCGCGCGGCGGCGACGACTTCTTCGACCTTAAACGGTTTTGAGATGAAGTCGTAAGCGCCTTCGCTCGTAGCCTCAATCGCGGTTTCGAGCGAGCCAAACCCGGTCACGAGAATTACCGGGCACGCTTTGCGCAAAGAGCGCAATAGATCCAAACCGTTTTCGTCCGCTTCAAGATTGATGTCGCTGACCACCAAATCAAACTTCTGTTGGCTCGCGAGTTCGCGTGCGCGTTGGGGAGTCTGCGCCGCCAGGGTATTCCAGCCCTGCGCGGAGAAGATTTCCTCGAGCAGTTCGCCGGAGGCGGCGTCATCATCGACCACGAGAATCTTCTTCATAACTCACTCGCCTCCGTGGCGGGCAGCGGTCGCCTCTACTTCATGCTCAAACGACGTGGCCAGCGCAGGCTTACCCACATCGTCAGACATCAACGTATCGAGCGCAGCCGGAAAGATTAGGCGAAAGCGAGTTCCGCTTCCTGGTACGCTAGCGACCTCGATGAAGCCTTTGTGTTCGCTCATGACCTGACGGACGATCACCAGACCGAGGCCCGTGCCATGTCCGCGGCGCTTCGTGGTGAACATCAACTCAAAGATGCGCGTGCGCACCTCGTCGGTCATCCCCACGCCAGTATCTTTAACGTCGACGATGACCTGCTCGCGGCCCTCGGCAGTCGCCCGTCCGCCCGCGGTAATCGTCAACTCGCCACCGTGCGGCATCGCGTCGAGCGCATTGTTGATTAGGTTGATAAACGCCTGTTGTAAACGATCGGCATTGGCGTTAATGAAAGGCAAACCTTCCTCGACTTCTTCGCGTAACTTTATGCCGCGACTGGCAAGCTGTGGCGCTATCGTTTCAAAGATGCGCCGCAGAAAGATCTTCAAGTTGAGTTCCTGCATCTCAACCTCCTGGGGGCGCGTGCGGTCGAGCATCAGGCGGACGATCTCAGAGATGCGTTCGATCTGAATGCGGATGACTGAGAGGCGCGCCTGACGCTTCGCCACATCGTCCGAGCCGGCTTCGAGCAACTGGACGTGACCTCCGATCAAGTTCAAAGGTGTCCCTACTTCATGCGCAAATTGCGCTGCAGTCTGTCCCGCTGCCGCTAGCCGTTCGAGTTCCGTCAGCCGCTGCGTCGTCAGCCACAGTTCTCGATTTGCAGTTTGCAGTTCCGCGTTGCGCGCGGCCAGTTCAGCGGTTGCTTCGCTGATGCGCTCTGCCAACACCTGAGCTTGCCCTTCACGCTCGTTTGTCATTTCGCTTATGCGCGCGATCATCCGATTAAAGCCTTTGGCGAGCGCGCCGAGTTCGTCACCAGCGCGGATGTCGGCGCGCGCCTGCAGGTCTCCGGCTTCGGCGCGCCGCATAGCGCCGAGCACGGCATTCAATGGGCGATAGACAACGCGGCGGAACATGAGCAGCAGACTAATAGTAATCAAAGCAACGGCCGCGAGCGCGAAGCCGAACGCAGTACGCTCAAAGCGCACGGCGATGGCCGGCGCGTCGTCCAGGCGTTCGACAATCTCCACGGCGCCGCTCACGCGACCTCCGATGACGATGGGGGCGAACACGCGATATGTCGAGTCATCCGCCTCACGTCCAGTCGCGTGGCGTTCGCGCGACTCGAGTTCGCTACGAAGCGCGGCGCGAGTGTCCTCGGGAATCTCGCTCGCGGGCAAGCTGCCCGTCGCTGCCGCCTGTTCCGTAAAAACTCCGCCGGCGCGTTGCCAGACGCGAACCGTCAGAATATTCGGGCGCGAACCGCGCAGAAGATTCGCCGCACGCTGCAAGGCTTCAGCATCCGCACCGGCGAGCGAGTTGGCGATGTGTTCCGCGAAGTTGCTCGCTTGCAGTTCGGCAAGCTGGCGTTGCTCTTCACGTACGAAGGCGGCGACACGAACGCTTATCAGCAACAAAAGTGCGGCGATAACGGCAACCGTCACCCCGGAAGCTAGTAATGTTGTCTTTGTGTGCAGGCGAAGCGCGCGCATCACGATCATTCTACAGCAGCTTCACAGTGGTGGGTCATCGTGAACGGTAAACTGGGAGCCGGGAACCGGGAACCGTAAACCGGGAACCGTAAACCGTGAACCGTGAACCGTGAACCGGGAACCGTAAACCGGGAACCGTGAACCGTAAACCGGGAACCGTAAACCGTAAAGCGTGAACCGTGAACCGGAGATCTCTGCTCAGGTAACTCAGTTCTGACTGACTTTGCTTATCACCACGGGTCCGGTTCTCGGTTCTCGGTTCACGGTTCACGGTTCACGGTTCCCGGTTTTCCTGTTCACGATTTCGTTCTCGGTTCACTGACGCTTGGTAGATGCGATGCGGTGGCGCTGCGAGACGTTGAACGGACAAGCCAGGGTTGCTGGCACAACTTCAAGCCCTGTTGCTTGCCCGCTCTAGTCTTCACAGGGACACCGCTTTAGCAGTTCGTTATCATCTCGCGTTGCCTCTGTTGAGCTTCGCGCCGAGCCTAGCGGCGCCAGTGACGGTGATGGCGGCGATGATGGCGGTGATGTTTGTGTTTGTCCCAGCGGTCTTTGCTTGCCGGCATCATCCGGGCGGAACTCATGACTGGTTTTGCCATGCTCTTGTTGGTCGTATGAGCGAAAGCTACCGCTCCGAAGAGCAGCATAAAGGTAAGTCCGAGTGTGCTGCTCATGATCTTGAATCTGTATTTCATCCTGGTTAACTCCTTCTGCAAATTTGCTTAAGTCATCCTTGCTGCTTCGCCGAGGGCCCGATGCTTTCAAACGCCCCAAGCGAATCGCAGCTTCCTGAAGGAGTAATGGGCAAGGAATGTGCCGCCCTGTTTTTGCTGTGATTTTGTGGGAAGCTCAGATTTATATGATGTTGGAGATCGAGACCGCTCGTCCGAGTGTGGCGCGCGTGCATGTGCGGCAAAAGCGTCACACTATCACGCGCTGCCCAAGCTCGATTCATGAACGCGATAGAACTCCGCTTCGCCATCCTCGAAGTGATGACCCTCGATGCCAACCCCTGAAAGCGACTTATCTTTAGCTGCGGATAAACGGATAGAACGCGGATCCGGAAAAGAGAATCAGAAGTCGAAGACGCCAAAAGCCTGTCTACTCTCCTGCGGTTTGCTGTCTTGTTTCTGATCCGTTTTTATTCGCGTTCATCCGCGGCCAAACTGTTTTCATGAGGGATTCGCGTGAGGCTGAGATTAGACGAAACACTGCTGCCACTAATTCCTCACCGTCAACCGGCTTCACGAGATACCCCTGCGCGCCTGACAAGAAAGCGCGCTCTCGATCCGCTTCGTAGGCCGCGGCAGAATAGAAGAGCACGGGTGTGTGCTGATCAAACTCCCGCAACTGCTCGCATAAGCTGACACCCGAGCAGCCGGGCAACCAGTTGTCGATTAAGTAAAGATCGAAACGTTCTGTGCGCGCCAAACACAAGGCTTCATCGCAAATTTCAGTTGCTATCACCTGACAATTTTGGCTTTCGAAGATCACGGTTACGAGTTCTCGAGTGTCGGCATCGTCCTCCGCATAAAGGATGCGCGCGTCCAGGTATTTCATGATCCTCCTCACAAGCGAGGGTGTAGGAGTTGGGGTGTAGGGTGTAGGCATCTGCCCAATCGCAACGCACTTGCTTGTCTTTCTACACCCTACCCCCTAACTCCCACGCCCTAGTTCCATCAGTCCAGTTCAAATGAAACGAACATAAATCTGCCATCACGCTCGATCTGCAAAACGACCGAAGCGTTTGGCGCCAGGTGGTCCAGGGCTGAACGGAGCGCTGCCATCGTCTCGACCTGAACACCGTTGATTGCATGGATCACGTCGGCGGTGTTGAGTGACGTATCGACGCTCGGATCAGCTGCCTTCGCAGCGACAATCACTCCGGATGACACTCGCAGTCCCGGTAAGGTTGCGGCAAGCTTGGAATCTAATTCAACTCCGACGATACCCAGCTTTGGAACCAGACTCTTATCAGGATCGGCAAGATCCGCGAGGCGGTCAAAGTCGTGCGGCGGTTCCACCACTGCAACTTCAAAGGTTAGTTTTTCGGAGCCACGAAGAACTCCGACCTTGATCTTTTCCCCGCCCCGGCGCATGAAAAGCCGAGTGCTGATAGAGGGCAAATTGTCGGCCGAACCGCCATCGATGTTGGTAATGATGTCCTGCACTTTTAGCCCGGCAACGTCGGCTGGGCTACCCGGCTCAACATCCGAGACGATCACACCCCAATTGCTCGGAAGTTTCAGGCCAGTCACCAGGCCTGGCGTAATGGCTTGAACGGTAATACCGATCTCGCCACGATGCACATGGCCGAACCGGCGCAGCTGAGGGTAAGCAAAAGCAACGGTGGCGCTGGGTATCGCAAAGCCCAAGCCCTCGTTGCCTCCGCCTGCTGTCAGGATGAAGGTGTTAATGCCAACCAGTTCGCCGTCAACGTTCACCAACGGTCCGCCGCTATTGCCGGGATTAATGGGTGCGTCGGTCTGGATGTAGACCATCGGGCTGTCGGTGTCACGTTGGCGGGCCGCCGCACTGACCACACCCATTGTCACCGAATCCTGCAAACCCTCGGGGCTTCCGAAGGCAAAAACTACTTCACCTTGCCGCAGCTTGTTGTAGTCGCCCAGCGGTAGCGCTGGCAGGCCCCTGGCTTCGATCTTCAGCAGCGCCAGATCAATCTCCGGGTCCGATCCAATAATGCGCGCTTCCATGATGCGACTTCTGCCAGCAACTAATGAGCCGTTCGGAGTGTCATCGGAAGCCGCTGCCTGGATACTCACTTGAACACGATGAGCGCCACGGAGCACGTGCGCATTGGTAATGATGTAACCGTCAGGATCTATGATTACGCCTGAGCCCATGCTCTGCTGCTTTCCGAGCACAAGGTTGGTGTCGCCACGTCCGCCTTCCACGGGTCCATATCCCGTTACCAGCACCTGGACCACGCTCGGCGTCACGCGCTTTACCAGGGCTCGTACGGAGTTGTTAAGTTGGTGTAGCGGATCGAGATCTCCCTTGGCGGTAGTTTGAGCTGAGACTCGAGGAGAGATGAGCAGCGATACCAGACAAAGCCACAAAAGGCCACGACCATATTTGCCAATCTTCATTTTCCACTTCGCATCTGTCATTTCGGATTTACTCTAGTTTCCCAGCGCCATTTTCGAACTGCCACGACAGAACCAACCGTTGAAATGGTTCTAAAGTGCGTGGTCACCGGGCTAAAGCCACGGTGTGAATGAAAGTTCGGAAAGCAAACCGAGTCTGTACTTGCATCATTCATGGAGTTACTTCAAAGCTGATCTTGTTGGACTCGATCATTGGGCCATCGCAGCAGCCGAGTCGTCGTTGCATCGTCAATTCATAATTTCCCGGTGTTAATGAGTCGTACCATGATTGGGCTCCAGTCGGGTACTGGCTGTCGTCGACAACGGTGAGAAAATCGACGACCGTGGGCTCGTTTGTCTTCAGCAGTATCCTTTCCGGTAGGTCGTCATGCCGGCAAGTCTGGTCCGTTTGGACATTGCCCAACAAGTAAGTTTGCCATTTCGTGTACGGTAACAAGTGGCCATTCTTTTTGAGTATTGGGAGATCTTGATACAAGTCGCTCGAGTCGCAAACATAGCCCGGTTGAGTTGAGGTGTTTGTCATAGCGAGTGTGACAATCACCTGCTCACCAACATGGTAGTGCGTGGTCGGCGCCAACATGGGATCAACTGTGGCAATGGCCAAGTGGATCGCGCTCTGGTCAAGAGGCGCATGCTCAACAGTCCGTGGTGGTGGACTCGTCGGAGCCGGGCGTTTTGAGCCCCACGCGGATACACCCCAAAAACAAATAACTGCAATCAGAATTGTGGTCGCTTTGCGCATGTAAGATTTCCCCCGCTCAACTCGCGCGTGGCACGGGCGTCTCGCCCGTGGCTTTTTGCGCGAGAACACACCAGCGTCTCGCCCGTAGCCTTTTGCGCGAGACACACGGGCGAGACGCCCGTGCCACATTCCGCGAGAACACACGGGCGAGACGCCCGTGCCACACATTCCGGAGAGACACACGGGCGGGACGCCCGTGCCACGCGTTCTGGTTGAGTGCAACGGACATGCCAATTCGCTTTGACGGAGTAGGACGGGTGTCTCGCCGTGGTCTTTTGGCGCGAGACACACGGGCGGGACGCCCGTGCCACATTCCGGAAAGACATACGGGCGGGACGCCCGTGCCACGTTCAAACAACGCGTGGCCCAGGTGTGGCATTGCTTCCATGTGTGGCTAATTTCCCGCCGCAGCTTGCAATCCAAGTTCGATCTCAAAGCGCGCCGCCATGCGGTAGAGAGTCTTGCGATTAATGCCGAGAACTTCTGCAGCGCGCTTTCGATTGCTGCCGGTGGCGTCGAGAACGTGGAGAATGTAGCGCCGCTCCAGTTCGTCCAGACTCGGCAGCCCGGAAAAGAGATCGGCAAGATCGTCGGCGGAGAGTGGCGGTGTGACATTGCCGGAGTGTTCGAGAGAAATCCTGGGCGGAAGGTCATTCGAGGTGATGCGCCCGCCCTGGCTCAACGTGATGGCACGCTCGACAACATTTTCCAGTTCACGCACGTTACCAGGCCAGGAGTAGGCGCAAAGCCCGCGCATCACTTCTTCCTCAATCGTCGCTGGTAGTTGGCCGTTGAGCGAGTGCTTTAGTATGAAATGGGCCACCAGGAGCGGAATGTCTTCGCGCCGCTCGCGCAATGGCGGCAACTGCAGCTGGATCACATTCAGCCGGTAGAGCAGATCTCGACGGAAAGCACCCGCAGCGGAAAGTTTCTCAAGATCACCATTGCTGGCAGCAATCACACGCGCTCGCACCTTAATCACTTCGGTCCCGCCGACCGGCACCACTTCGCGTTCCTGCAGCACACGCAGAAGCTTGACCTGCAACCCGGGACTAGTCTCGCTTACCTCGTCCAGAAAAACAGTGCCTTCGCCGGCGTGTTCAAAGATGCCGCGCTTAGTTCCGGTCGCTCCAGTGAACGAGCCCTTAACGTGGCCAAACAATTCCGACTCCAGCAGCGTTTCCGTCAGCGCTCCACAATTGACGGCAACGAAGGGCGCGCTGGCGCGCGGACTATGCGTGTGTATGGCTCGCGCAACCAGTTCTTTGCCCGTGCCTGATTCTCCCGTTACCAGGACCGCGGCGGGCGAATCCGAAACCCGAGCGATCATTTTGTAGACTTCCAGCATTGAGGGCGTGCGTCCGATGAGACCGGATGTTCGCCCCTCGTCCTCGAGAACCGCGGACGGCTGCCTCGCTGATCCACTGGCGAGGGCGCGCCGGGCGATTGCTACCAGCTCATCAATGTTGAATGGCTTGCTGATGTAATCGAAGGCGCCCTCTTTAACGGCGCGGATGGCCGTCTCGATTGAGCCAAAGGCCGTCATCAGGACGACTGGAATCGCTGAGTAATCACGGCGTACCAACTCGAGCAGCGAGAGGCCGTCCAGACGTGTCTTCATGCGAATATCACTAAGCAGCAGGTCTGGTTGTGACGTGGAGAGAGCAGCAAGCGCCTCCTCTCCACTGTGTTGGAAAGTAGTGTCAAAACCCTCGTGTGTGAAAACTTCGCAAAGCAGCTCGCAGGTTACGATGTCGTCATCGACTACTAAGACGTGCGGCGGTTTACGCGGCATTTTTTTCTACCTCAATGTACTCTGCTACGGCATGCGGTTCCGCCACCGGGAGCGCGAGCAAAAAAACAGCGCCAGACGATCCGGAAACCAATTCAATGCGACCGCAATGTTCCGCAATGATGTCACGCGCGATCACCAGACCCAGACCGCTGCCTGATTGTTTCGTAGTAAACATCGGCTCGAAGAGATGCTCAGCGACGCTGGGTGCAATCCCGGCTCCGGAGTCACTAAACATTATCTCGACCTGCCGGAGCTCACGGAGATGACGCGTCGTGATCTCCAACTCTCCTCCGTTCAGCATTGCATCGCAGCTGTTATTTACCAGATTGAGAAAAACCTGGTGCAGGCTGTCGCGATCGGCCGAGACACAGGGAAGGTTCTGGTCGAGAGTGATGGTGGCCTTGATATTTCGCGATTCAAGCATCGGCCCCACCAGCATTAACAACTGCTGGACCGTGGCGTTAATGTCGGTTGGTTCGAAGACTATCTTGGGGCGATGAGTGCGTTCGAGCAGACTCTTCACGGTTTGGACAATGATGGCTAACTGAGCGTTGATGATCTTGAGGCGGCGTTGCGTGTCGGGCGCGTCGCGGTGATTGCGATCCAATAATTGCAGATGCCCGGCGACGGCGTTTAGAGGAGTTCCTATTTCATGTGCCAGCGATGCAGTTACCTGACCAATTGCCGCCATCCTTTCCGAGCGTGCCAACCGCTGCTGAGTGCGAATAAGATCGGCGTTCGCGGCCCGCAACTCACTCGTAGCGATCTCTACTTTCTTCAGCAGCTCGGCATTCAGGTCGCTGATTTGGTGCAGTAGATCCTCGCGCTCGCGTGAGCGCTCGGCGACTCCGTCCATCAGTTGGTTGAAGCCCCGCGCCACTGCGCCCAGTTCGTCATCACGCCGCACTGGAGCGCGAACAAGCAGTGACCCACCCCGAGTTTCGGCCATCGCCTGGAGGATCTCCCTAACGGGGCGCCGGAAAAAATAATTAAAGAGCAAGTAGAGCAAGCCGACCGAAGCCAAAAGCGCTCCGAATAAAACCAGGTTGTATTCACGATGCAAGTTATCAACCAGCTGATGATGAGCGCTCTTGAGCACCAGCGCCTCGATAAACCCGCTCTGGTTAGCACTGGTGATGTCGGTCCGTATCAGCCAGTATTCGCTGTTGTTGCGCGTGATCTCGGACGAAGTAATGCCGGCTCGCGGCTGAGTCGGAGCGTTATTTCCAGTATGGCTCAATGACAGCAACTCAGGTTTGCCGGGAGCGGTGGTGACTAATAGTCGCGGACCGGCGGGAAAATTCTGATAGACATCGATCTGTTTAAAGTCCGGGCGTGAACCTGCCACCAACCGCATCTCTTGTTGCAAGTCGGGGAGACTGGAAAAGTAATCGTACGCCGAGATCCGGTTCGTAAGTACAAGAGTTTGATCGAGCGCATTTTCATAATGGTCCCTGGCCACCACGGCGCGAGTTCTGACGGTGTGTAAATAGGATGACGTGAAAAGAATCAGCGACATCGAGACAGCTACTAGCAATAGAATCTTCCATTGCAGATTGAATCTGACACGCAAAGCCTGCCACCTCCTGGCTAGAGATTTCGGGAAATACTCGATCATCGTACGCCTCACTCACCAGCGAGCTGAAAAGCAGAATTAGCCCAAGCTTCGTAGGATCTGTAGTTCGAGACACAGCAACTGCTGTGCGCCGCCGGCACGATGACAAAAGGGCGTAGTGGACTAATTTCCCTTTGCAGCTTTGCGCCTTTGCGGGCAAAAATAAAACGTCTCCCGCAAAGGCGCCAAGATCGCAAAGAACACAAGTCAATCGGACTTTCTCCGGTGTGGCTTTATTTCCCGAAAAGGCAAAAGAGCCACACGGTAATCACTTCAGATCCATACCCTCGCACACAGTGTCGCTCCACATGACGAGTGGCATTTCCGTTGCTGTGGGAACGGCGGATTCTTCCCCGTGAGTTTGAATGCGCTCTTCGTGTCGGACCGGTTAAGAAACGGTTGTCGCAAAAAATATTCGGTTCAACATTCGCTCCACTTTCCAAATGCAAGGTCAAGTCTACCCGCATCTGAGACCAATCGATTCGCTCCGCATTTGGATGATCTGGTCGCCGTTTTCTTTTGAAGAATCCTTCGGTCGGTCGGTTGAGTCGAGTCGCTGAATGCCCGGGGCGCGGCCCATTCTGAAAGCAAGCAAGAATTCTTTAGACAAGTTCAAGGAGGTAATCATGAAGGGGATAGGCATAACATTATTGCTGGCCTTTTTGGCCGTCGTACCAACCAGCTTTGGGCAATCGGCGAGCGGACGACTCGTAGGCACCGTGTCTGGTCCGGACGGCGTCCTTGCCAATGCGAGCATTGTTGTTACTGATAATCAGACAAAGCAGTCGCACACAGTCTCGACGAATGGCCAAGGCGCTTTCATTTTTCCGCAACTTGATGTGGGCAGTTATTCCGTCAGTATCTCAGCGGCCGGCTTCAAGACCTTTACCGCTAATGATGTAAGAATTGATGTTGGCAAAGAGTATGCTCTCAACCCTACGCTCGAAGTGGGCGAGATCCGCGAGAGCGTTACCGTCACCGCAGGGCAGGACATCGTCAATTCCACCAACGCCGAGCTGAGCAATACCGTTACTGAGACTCAACTATTGGGTTTGCCGATCAACGGGCGTGATCCATCGACCTTGATTCAGTTGCAGCCTGGGGTCAGCCAGGGCGGCGAGGTCAATGGGATGCGCACGTCTGCTCAAAACATCACGCGCGACGGTTTGAACGTCCAGGACAATTTCATTCGCGAAGGGAATTTCAATCCGGACCGTCCGCGGATTGACGATGTTTCCGAATTTACCGTGATCACGCAAAACGCGAACGCCTCTCTCGGTAGCGGCGGTTCATCGCAAATCCAGTACGTAACGGCGCGCGGCGGTACCGAGTTCCATGGCGCGCTGTACGATTACAACCAAAATGCAGCCCTGGCTTCCAACGGCTTCTTCAACAATCGCAATGGGATTGCAAAGCCGCCGCTCAATCAGAATCAGTTTGGAGGCAAGGTCAGTGGTCCGATCTTTCTGCCGGGCTTTGGCGAGGGAGGCCCGGGTCTGAAACCTATAAAGAAGGCTTTCTTCTTTTTTGCCTACGAAGGACTGCGGCTGCCACAGACGACGTCAACCACGCGCACGATCCTAACGCCGTCTGCGAGACAGGGAATTTTCACTTACGTTGATGACAACGGCGTAACTCGCCAGTTTGACGTTCTCGGAACACAGGGACTGGGTGTGAATCCACTAATCTCCAGCCGCATCCTGGCCAACCTGCCGGCGGCGGGCAACAACGATCAGGTGGGCGATAGATTGAATACCACCGGTTTCACCTTTAACCAACGCTCCGATGTAAAAATAAATCTTGCCACCACGCGTATCGACTATGACTTCAACGATCGGCACAGCGTCAATTTCGTGTGGCACCGCACGACAGATAACTTCCTGCGCCCTGATACAGACACCGGTGGTTTCAACACGACACCTTTCGGGATCCAGGATTCAACTACGAATGAGCTGGTCGGCGCGTATAACTGGACCATCAGCAGAAAGCTGACCAATGAAGTGCGTGGCGGTTATCAAAAGAGCAATCCATTCTTTAACACGGGAGGCTTGCCCGGCGATTTCTTCATAAGCTTGCCGCTTACTGACAGCCCGGAAAACAGTTTCCTGCCACAGGGACGCACGACCAAGCTGTATAACATCCAGGACAATGCGGTTTATTCAACCGGATCGCATTCCTTCCGCTTTGGCGGCCAGGAAAACTTTTATCGGATTGTTTCGTTCGGCGGCGCCTCGTTGCCAACTTACTTTCTTGATAATTCGAACTTTCCCAATTTTGGGTTTGTTCCCGCGGATACTCCGGGCGTTCCGGCCAGGTTCATCATACCCGGACTAAGCGACCCCAATCAGGTGGGCACGGCCAACGCGCTGCAGTCTGAACTGGCCGGGCTGATTGGTGAATCTGAGAACACGTTCAACGTCACCAGCAGGACCTCGGGCTTTGTACCCGGTGCGCCGGTGATCAATACACTGAACTATGACAATCTCTCGTTTTATGTAACAGACCAATGGCGCTTGCGTCCCAACCTGACGCTGAATCTTGGCGTGCGCTACGAGCTCTTCACCGGCCTCACCGATCCCAGCGGTTTGCGGCTGGAAGTCGTAACCGGCGGCATGGATCCCACGGCGGCGCTGCTCAATCCCAACGGGACGTTTGATTTCGTCGGCGCCAATGCCGGATCAACTGGCCAATTTTTCAAATCCGACAAGAACAACTTTGCTCCCAACATAGGCTTTGCTTATTCGCCAAACTTCAAGGCGAAGTTCATTAGCAGGATCTTCCCGGGCCAGGGGAAGACAGTGATTCGCGGGGGCTTCAGTGAAAGTTACATCAACGACGAATTCGTGCGAGCCCCGGATAACGCCTTACAGAACCAGGGGCTGTCAGTGACGCCGATAAACTTTGGCCTGACGTCCGTGATCGACAATGCGCCGCCAGTGCTAACGCCGGCGTTTACACCGCCGCCGCTGACTTTTTCCAGCATCAATTCGCTGGCTCCAGGAGCGAACGTGGCGTTTCTGATCGATCCCAAACTGCAAATGCCGCGTGTCGAGCAATACACCTTTGGGCTGCAAAGGGAAATAGGCTCTAAGTCGGTGCTTGAAATTCGGTACGTGGGAAACCGCAGCAATCAACTCATTCGCACCGTCGATCTTAACCAGGTAGATATCCGCGGCAACGGGTTCCTCGACGACTATAACCGAGCCCGCTCGAACCTGCTGCTGACGGGAAACGCGGCCTGCACGCCCGCGCAAAATGCTGGATGCCAAACTCTGACTGTCTTCCCTCACCTCGTGAATGGAGGCTCTTTGACGAGCTCGGCGGTCATAAACCTGCTGCGCAATGGTTCGGTAGCGGACCTGGCGCGAAGATATGTAACGAACAGTCAAACAGGAACTGTCCAGATACTACCCAACTCGAACATGGGCATTCTTGACTTGCTCGGGAACCTTGGCGAATCCAACTACAATGCACTGCAGGTGGAGTTGCGCCGGCGCTTTTCGCAAGGGCTGTCTTTGCAGGCCAACTATACTTTCCAAAAAACCCTCGACAACATCAGCCCCGGCAATCCGGGCATCAATAGCGAGGATCAGACTCGCGTAGCGGCTTTTCTTGACAACCAGAATCAGCACCTCGATTACGGGCGTGCAGACTATGATCAGACGCACGTATTCAACCTCAACGCCGTGTACGATCTGCCGTTCGGAAGAGGCAAACACTTCTTCCGCGACAGCCACGGAGCAGTCGATCGACTCGTGGGAGGCTGGCAGCTGGGTGGGATCCTGCGTATCAACAGCGGCACACCGTTGACCATCGTCGATCCCCGCGGCACCTTGAACCGAGTCGGTCGAGCAGCCAATCAAACTGCGTTGACCAACCTTACTAACGATCAGATCAGCAACCTGATCGGGATCTTCAAACAGAATGGGAACGTGTACTACATAAACCCGTCCGTGATTAATGCTGATGGTCGCGGGGCTGCAGCCTTCGGTCAACCGGCATTCTCAGGAGAAGTGTTTTTTGATAACGGTCCGGGCCAGTTTGGTACTTTAGCGCGCAGCACCATCAACGGGCCAAGGTTCAGTCAACTGGACCTGTCCCTGACCAAGAACATCAAGCTGAGCGAAAGGATGCGATTCCAGATCCGAGCTGACGCATTCAATCTCCTGAATCACACCAACTTCCTGACCGGCGTTCTGACGCCTGGCCTTGGCTTAAGTGGAACCAGCAACACGATCTTCAACGTCAATAGTACTACCTTCGGGCAGATCACTCAGGCCAACACGATCGGCGGCACTGGATTGAATCGAATCATCCAGGTCGCCGGCCGGTTTGAGTTCTGAGCTGTAATATCGCAACGCGATTTGAAAGGGGCGGCAACCCGGCTGGGTTGCCGCCCCCATTTTTTTGTTGGGTAGATTCAAAACAATTAGCCACCGATAACACCGGAGGCAGGCGCAGGAAAGAGATTTAGCCGCAGATAAACACGGATAACACAGATCTGAAAATTCCATCAGTTCAGATCCGTCTTATCCGTGTTCATCTGTGGCTAATCTCCTTCATTTTTAACCGCGCCGTTCTCTGGTTCAAAAGGAGAGCGTGTGGCCTTTTTGCTTCGCGGTAGAAAGAAAGCCACAGGAAGTCTTCGAGCCGAACCGCACAACTCTAAACCCGCCAATAGTCTGCTGTGGCATAGCGATTTCAAGTGTCACCTCAGAACTAGTTTGAAAGTTCTGGCAATAGTTAGAAGGCTTAAACAGTGGCGAAGCAGTGGGCGAACACCGCCGGCTCCACTTTCGAGAGCTGCGAGAACGATGGCTTCGATCGTTGTCGATCAAAGGAGAGATGATGAGAAAGAAAGTTTTCAGCGCCGCGCTTGGCTTTTGTTTGCTAGCAACGGTGACCGCGGCCACCGCATTCGCGCAAGGCGTATCTGAGCCGTTCTTGCGCGCGACAATTCCTTTTGAGTTTACCGTGAGGGGGAAAGCATTGCCTGCCGGCGATTATGTGATTAAGCGATTCACTGATGATTCGTCCAATCTTCTCGTAATCTCCAACGTGAAGGACCACGAGCGTGCGGTGTTCGAGACGGAAAACGTCAAAGTAGAGACAGCTCCCAGGAAGGGTGAGATTGTCTTCCATCGGTATGGGGAAAGTTATTTCCTGTCTGAGGTCTTTACCGGAGGTGAGGAAATGGGAAATGAGCTACCTCCCTCTCGTCAGGAGCGCCGTCTTAAACGTGATTTAGCGAGTAATAAAACTGAGACGGAAACAGTGGCCGTGGCGGCTTATTGAGGCTTAGTTCCCGTTTCGCGAGAGCGATCGATCCGAGCTGTGCGGCAACCCGAAAGAACGTTGGCCTTCGGGTTGCCGGCAGCAAGACAACTTTTGAAACCAACGGCTCTCCTCGTTTGTGTTACCAGGGAGGCACGTTATGCGAGTAACAACATCTGGAAGAATCATTATGCGATGGCAGCGGCGAGTTCTGACTTCAGCCCTCGGAGGCGTCCTGGTCCTCGCTTTGATGCCTCGAGTTCCAGTCGCCGGTCAACAATTGCCTCAGGAGACCGCACCGGCTGCGACGGAGACGCCCGAACAATTGCAGCAACTGGTCGCGCCCATCGCTCTGTACCCTGACGCCCTTGTGGCCCAGATACTGGCGGCAGCCACTTATCCGACTGAGGTCGTCAATGCGGATCGCTGGCTACAGCAACATCAGAACCTTCAAGGCGAACAATTTGCGAGCGCTGTGGACCAGCAGTCATGGGATCCGAGCGTGAAAGCTCTCACAGCGTTCCCTTCAGTGCTGGCGAACTTGGATAAGAATTTGTCCTGGACTGAAGCGCTTGGGAATGCCTATTTCAATCAGCAGCAGGATGTGCTCGACGCGGTTCAGCTGATGCGCAGGCGCGCAGAGGACGCGGGGAATCTGCGGAGTACTCAGCAGGAGAGGGTCGTGAATCAGGGTCCCACGATTGTCATCGAGCCAGTCGATCCCGGCATTTGTTATCTGCCAAGTTATGACCCGTGGATTGTGTATGGCGCGCCGGTCGTAGTTTATCCAGGCTATTTTTATGATCCCTGGTATGGACCACCGTTTGTTTCTTTTGGTCCGGCGATTGGTCTCCGCTTCTTTGGCGGATTCGGTTGGGGCTGGCCGGCCTGGGGCTTTAATTGGGGCCGACGAGTCGTAGTCTTCAACCACAACACCTACGTCTCGCGCAGCCGATTTTTCTTGCGTCGTGGCTCGTTCTTCGGCGGCCGCGGCGTAGTTGGACCGCGCCGGTTTGTACCTTCAGCTCGAGTAAACCGCGGCTTTAACAATCGCACTGCGGGCGCGCCCAATTCCCGATTCGGAAACGGTTGGGCGAATCGTGGCGCAGTCATACCGCGCGCAAATGCGGGCCCGCGCTCAGGCGCATACAACGGCGCTCGCGCGGGTGGAGTCAGCCGAGGCCCAGGCTTTGGCGGAGGAGCCGGCGCCGGGCGGGCAAGGCTCGGTGCCGGACGACCTTTCGGCGGCGGCTCGCGCAGCGGCGGTAGCTTTGGAGGTTCGCGTGGCGGCGGCTCGCGTGGCGGGCGACATCGGTAGGATCGTCTCCTCCAGTGGCATTGCCGGCGATACATTAGCGGGCGCAGGGCTTTGCTCAAAAAGTATCACTCTGCGTGGAAGAGCGGAAAGTATCACTCTGCACGGAAGAGCGGGGGCAAGCCCACCTTCCCGACCCTGAGCTGATTAGAGTCGAGTTGTGATCTCAGCTGGGAATGGCTTTCAACTTGAAAGCATTGAGCAAGTTTAGGAGTCTCGGGGTCAGGAAGGTGGGCTTGCCCTCGCTCTTTCGCGCAGGAGAAATACTTTTTGTGCACCGCTATTGCACCAGTAGAATCAATGATCGAAGAAGACAAAATAAACGAAGACGCAGCTTCCGACGAACCAGTTCCGTCCAGCCGCCGGCCGCGTTCCTACCGCAAACTTCGTCGCTTCATCGCGTTGCTTGCCTTCGCGCTGCTGCTCGGCGGCGCCATCTTGTTCTTTCAACGCCTCGACACAGGCAAGGCCAACACAAACAAACCAGCTTTTTCTCCGAGCGCCGTCGCAATCACCACCGCAATTGCCAGGCAAGGCAACATTGGAGTGTACGTGAACGCCCTGGGTTCCGTGACGCCGCTCAACACGGTGACGGTCAAGAGCCGAGTAGATGGCCAACTCATGCGCGTCAACTATCGCGAAGGACAGATGGTCCATCAGGGCGATCTGCTGGCCGAGATCGATCCGCGCCCTTTTCAAGCGCAGCTGACACAAGCGCAGGGCCAATATGAGCGAGACAAAGCTCTGCTGGAGAATGCGAACAACGATCTCAGTCGCTACCAGACGGCTTATAGCAAGAACGCAATCCCCAAACAGCAATTGGATACGCAACAGGCGACGGTCCACCAGTACGAAGGCATAGTCAAAAACGATCAGGGGCAGATCGACAACGCCAACGTGCAGCTTGGTTACTGCAAGATCACCTCACCTATTTCGGGACGCGTCGGCTTACGCCTCGTCGATCCCGGGAACATCGTGCATGCCGCCGACAGCAACGGCATGCTGGTAATCACTCAACTGCAGCCGATCAATGTCCTTTTCAGTGTCGCTGAAGACTATCTACCGCAAATCGAGCAACAGTTGCGCCGCGGCAACCGGCTTCCCGTCGAGGCCTTTGACCGGGCCCAACAGAAGAAGCTTTCCTCAGGCACACTGCTTACTTTTGACAACGAGATCGATACTGCCACGGGCACGATCAAACTGAAGGCTACTTTTCTGAATAGCGACAACACGCTATTCCCAAATCAGTTTGTGAACGCGAGGCTGTTGGTCAGCACGCAACGCGGATTGGTCCTTATTCCCACGGCCGCAATTCAACGCAACGCACAGGAAGCATTCGTATACGTCGTGAAATCAGATCAAACGGTGGCGGCGCAGACTGTTTCACCAGGCACAAGCGAAGGCAACGTGACAGCGGTCGACGGCTTGAAGGTTGGCGACACGATAGCGATTGACGGTTTCGACAAGCTACAGGGTGGAGTCAAAGTCGTTGCGCGCAAAGCACCCGACAGTGGCAACGGAGATGCGGGGAGGGAAACCCAGTGAGTCCTTCGCGCCCCTTTATTCAAAGACCCGTCGCCACGTCGCTGTTGATGGCCGCAATTCTGATCACGGGTATCGTCGCGTACCGGCAACTTGCCGTTTCTGCGTTGCCGGAGGTCGACTATCCCACGATCCAGGTCATAACTTTTTATCCGGGAGCGAGTCCCGATGTAGTTGCCTCCGCGATTACGGCGCCGCTCGAACGACAGTTCGGACAGGTGCCGGGTCTGAATCAGATGACCTCGACAAGTTCGGGCGGCAGCTCGATCATCACCTTACAGTTCTCGCTCGACTTGAACATTGATGTTGCCGAACAAGAAGTGCAGGCGGCTATCAATTCCGCTCAGAATGTGCTGCCGAGCGATCTGCCCACGCCACCGATTTACAGCAAGACCAACCCGGCAGATACACCGGTGCTGACTCTGGCCCTCACCTCAAAGTCGATTCCACTAACGCAGGTTGAAGACCTGGCGGATACACGGCTCGCTCAGAAGATCTCGCAACTGCCAGGCGTCGGCCTGGTGAGTATCAGCGGCGGTCAGAAACCAGCGGTTCGCATCCAGGCCAATCCCACCGCGCTCTCGTCTTATGGCATCAACCTCGAAGACGTACGGACCGCGTTGCAGCAAACCAGCGTCAACCAGGCTAAGGGAAACTTTGATGGACCAAAGCAGTCCTATCAGATTGATGCCAACGATCAGATCGTGGCGAGCAAAGACTACCGGGGGATTGTGGTCGCGTACCGCAACGGCGCGCCCGTGATGCTGTCCGACGTAGCGACCATTGTTGACGGCGCCGAGAACGTTAAGCAGGCGGCGTGGATGAACAACGTGCCCGCCGTTATCGTCAACATCCAACGGCAACCGGGAGCAAATATCATCCAGGTGGTCGATCGCATCAAGACGCTCTTGCCGCAATTGCAGACCACCCTGCCGCCGGCCGTGCAGCTTTCAATCCTGACGGATCGCACCGTCACCATCCGTGCCTCCGTAAAAGACGTTCAGTTTTCGCTGATGCTGACCGTGGCGTTGGTGGTGATGGTGATCTTTCTTTTTCTGCGAAATCTTTCGGCAACGATCATTCCCAGCGTGGCGGTGCCGCTTTCGCTGGTCGGCACCCTGGGTGTGATGTACCTGGTTGGCTACAGCCTCAACAACCTGACGCTGATGGCCCTGACGATTTCGACCGGCTTTGTGGTGGACGATGCCATCGTGATGATCGAAAACATCGTGCGCTATATCGAGGAAGGCGAGACGCCGATGCAAGCCGCGTTGAAAGGCGCCGAGCAAATCGGCTTTACGATCGTCTCGTTGACGATTTCGTTGATCGCAGTGCTGATTCCGCTCTTGTTCATGGGCGATATTGTCGGGCGCTTGTTCCGCGAGTTTGCCGTCACGCTAAGCGTAACCATCCTGGTTTCCGCAGTAGTCTCGCTGACGCTAACTCCGATGATGTGCTCGAGGTTGCTGCGCGAAAAATCCGCAGCGCAGCCGGGACGCTTTTACCGCGCGTCAGAAGCTGTGTTTCAGAAAATCATCGACTTTTACGGCAGGACTCTGCGGTGGGTGCTCAAGTATCGCGCGGTAACGCTGCTGGTCGCGGCGGCGACACTCATCCTGACAGTCTGGCTCTACACCATTGTGCCGAAAGGATTTTTCCCGGTGCAGGACACGGGCGTAATCCAGGGCATCTCCGAAGCGTCACCGAGAATTTCATTTCCAGCGATGGCCCAAAAGCAGCAGGCGCTCGCGCAAGTCATCCTGAAAGATCCGGCGGTGGAAAGTCTTTCATCGTTTATCGGTGTCGACGGCGCCAACACCACGCTGAACAGTGGTCGCTTGCTCATCAATCTCAAGCCGCTCGGCGCGCGGAAGCTCACGGCCACGGAGGTGATGAGCCGCTTGCAGCCGGCCCTGGCGCAGGTTGACGGAATCACTCTTTACATGCAGCCGGTGCAGGACTTGTCCGTCGAAGATCGAGTGAGCCGCACGCAGTACCAGTACACTTTGGAAGATCCCAATGCGGACGAGTTAAGCACCTGGACCACGCAATTCGCGAACAAGCTGAAGACGCTGCCGCAACTCGAGGACGTGGCGACCGATCAACAGACTGGAGGCGCTGAGAGCACGCTGGTAATCGATCGGGTCACGGCTTCGCGGCTGGGGATCACGCCTCAGGCGATCGACCAGACACTCTACGACGCTTTCGGTCAACGCCAGATCTCGACGCTCTTTACTCAATCCAATCAATATCACGTCATCCTGGAGACGATGCCCGACTTTCAGAAGAACCCGGCCAAGTTGCAAGACATTTACGTTCGCTCATCGAGTGTTGGCGGCGGCGCGGTGCCCTTGAGCACGTTCACGCATTTCGAATCAGGAAGCGCGCCGTTGTCGGTAAACCATCAGGGACAATTTCCGGTGGTCACCATCTCGTTCAATCTGGCGCCCGGCAGTTCGCTCGGCGAGGCCACGGTCGCGATTGAACAAGCGCAAAAGGATCTCAATATGCCGCCGAGCGTTCAGGCGTCATTTCAAGGCACAGCCCAGGCTTTCAAAGCTTCATTGACGAACGAACCGCTGCTGATTCTGGCGGCGATAATCACTGTCTATATCGTGCTCGGCGTTCTTTACGAGAGCTACATCCACCCGCTCACGATTCTTTCAACGTTGCCCTCCGCCGGCGTGGGAGCGATTCTCGCACTCCTGATCTTCCGCGCCGAACTGACCGTGGTCGCCATCATCGGCATCATCCTGCTGATCGGCATCGTGAAGAAGAACGCGATCATGATGATCGATTTTGCGCTCGAGGCCGAGCGCAATCGCGGGAAGAGTCCGGAGGAGGCGATCTATGAAGCCTGTCTGCTGCGCTTTCGGCCCATCATGATGACCACGATGGCGGCGCTGTTGGGAGCTTTGCCGCTGGCGCTTGGCTCGGGTACTGGTTCGGAATTGCGGCGACCGCTCGGCATCACCCTGGTTGGCGGTTTGATGGTGAGCCAGTTGCTCACTCTCTATACGACTCCCGTCATCTATCTATTCTTCGACTCCCTCGCCGCCAGAGTTTCCACTTGGCGTGGACGCGACGTCGCCGCCACAGTTTCAGCGGAGCCGGCATGAGTCTTTCGTCACCGTTCATTCATCGGCCTGTAGCCACTGTGCTGCTAACGGCGGCGATTGCTTTGGCCGGCGCGGTGGCCTTCAGATTATTGCCGGTATCACCGTTGCCACAGATCGATTTCCCCACAGTTTCGGTGCAGGCAAACCTGCCGGGCGCGAGTCCTCAGATAATGGCTTCGTCAGTTGCCACACCACTCGAGCGGCAACTCGGTCACATTGCCGGCGTGACGGAAATGACGTCTGCGAGTTATCTCGGTTCAACGAGTGTAACCTTGCAGTTCGATCTGAATCGTGACATCGACGCAGCCGCCAGAGACGTTCAGGCAGCCATCAATGCTGCGCGTGGATATCTGCCGGCTAATCTGCCCAACAATCCTACCTATCGAAAAGTGAATCCGGCCGACGCCCCAATCATGATCGTGGCGCTCACTTCGGACGTCTACGATCAGGGTCGGCTTTACGATGCGGCCTCGACCATCCTGCAGCAAAAGCTTTCGCAGGTTCGCGGCGTTGGCCAGGTAGTTGTTGGTGGCAGTTCGCTTCCCGCAGTGCGCGTCGATGTGAATCTGAATCAAATGAACGCCGCCGGGCTCGGCCTCGAAGACGTGCGCGCTATGCTGAGCCAACAGAACGCAAACCAGGCTAAGGGCCAGTTCGCCAATAACTCGACTACTTCTGATCTGGCCACGAACGATCAACTACTAAAAGCCGCTTATTACCAGCCTTTGATCGTCGGTTACAGCAACGGTGCGGCAATCAGATTGTCAGATATCGCGAACGTACAGGACTCGGTCGAAAACCTGAGGTCAGCGGGTGTGGCAAACGGAAAGCCTTGCGCGTTGGTAATAGTCTTTCGCCAGCCCGGCGCCAACATCATCGACACGGTCGACGGCGTCCGCGCCGCGCTGCCGCAATTGAAGGCATCGATTCCCTCAGCCATCGATCTCACGGTAGTAATGGATCAGACCACCACCATCCGGGCGTCGGTGCGTGACGTGGAACGCACGCTGGTAATCTCGATTGCGCTCGTAATATTGGTTGTCTTTCTTTTTCTGAGAAACCCGCGCGCCACCATCATTCCCGGAGTGGTGGTTCCCGTGTCGCTGATTGGAACGTTCGGCGTGATGTATTTGTGTCACTACAGTCTCGACAATCTGTCGTTGATGGCGTTGACGATTTCGACGGGCTTTGTTGTAGACGATGCGATCGTGGTGGTTGAAAACGTGACGCGACACCTCGAACAGGGCAAGCCAGCCCTGCAGGCTGCTTTGCTCGGCGCCAAAGAGATTGGTTTTACCGTGCTCTCGATCAGTGTCTCATTGGTTGCCGTGTTCATTCCGTTGCTCTTGATGGGCGGCATCGTCGGCCGCCTGTTCCGCGAATTCGCCGTGACTCTTTCGGTAGCAATTCTGGTCTCACTCGTCGTCTCTTTGACCGCTACGCCGATGATGTGTTCGCGGTTGTTGAAAACGAAGCGACCGGACGATCACGGACGACTCTATCGGGTGAGCGAGGAAGTGTTCGCGTGGATCCTGCGCCTGTACGAACACAGTTTGACCCGGGTGTTACGGCATCCGGCGCCGACGCTGGTAGTGCTCCTGCTAACGATCTGCCTGAATGTTTATTTGCTCGTAATTGTGCCCAAAGGATTCTTTCCACAGCAGGACACCGGTCGTCTGGCCGGCGGCATTCAAGGGGCGCAGGATTCGTCGTTCATCGCAATGAAGCAGCGCCTGACTCGCTTCGTAGATATCGTGAAGGCCGATCCGGCGGTAGCCAACGTTGTAGCGTTCACGGGAAGCGGCGGCGGCACGACTACGAATACCGGCCGCATGTTTATCTCGTTGAAGCCGCTGGCGGAACGCAAGCTTAGCGCGGACAAGATCATCAGTCGCTTGCGACGTCAGGTCGCATCAGTCGAAGGAGCGTCGCTCTTCTTACAGGCCACCCAGGATCTGCGCGTGGGCGGCAGGGGCGGTAACGCGCAATACCAATACACGATTCAAAGCGAGAACCTGGAAGAGCTGAATAAGTGGGCGCCGGTGCTGCTTCAGCAAATGAGAAAAGAGCCGGTTCTTACCGACGTCAATAGCGATCAACAGAATAGCGGTCTGCAGTCTTCGCTCGTCTATGACCGGGCGACGGCGGCCCGTTTGGGAATCACGCCGCAGCTGATCGATGCGACGCTTTACGACGCCTTCGGACAACGCCAGGTCTCGACTATGTACACGCAGTTGAATCAGTACCACGTCGTGATGGAAGCCGAGCCGCGCTTCTGGCAAAGCCCTGAAGGACTGAAGGATATTTACTTGCGTACGGCGACTGGAGGGATTGTGCCCTTAAACGCTATCGCCCATTACGAGCCCGCGACCGCGCCTTTGGCAGTAAACCACCAGGGCCAGTTTCCGTCGGCGACGCTCTCATTCAACCTCGCGCCCGGTGTCGCTCTCAGCGACGCGGTTCGAGCGATCAATCAAACAGAAGCAAGTATTGGCATGCCGTCGACAATTCATGGCAGCTTTTCCGGAACAGCGCAGGCGTTTCAATCGTCGCTGAAGAGCGAACCGCTCCTGATCGCGGCCGCCCTGGTGGCGGTCTACATTGTGCTGGGGATTCTCTATGAAAGTTACATTCACCCGATCACGATACTGTCGACGTTGCCATCGGCGGGTGTGGGAGCAGTGCTGGCGCTGCTGATCACGCGTTCGGATCTTAGCGTGATCGCATTGATTGGAATCATTTTGTTGATCGGTATTGTGAAGAAGAACGCGATCATGATGATCGACTTTGCGCTGGCGGCTGAACGTAACGAAGGGAAGAGTTCGCGCGACGCGATCTTTCAGGCCTGCGTGCTGCGGTTTCGTCCGATCCTGATGACCACGATGGCCGCGCTTTTAGGAGCGTTGCCGTTGGCGCTGGGCAGCGGAACCGGCTCCGAGCTTAGACGTCCGCTTGGTATTTCGATCATCGGCGGGTTGATCGTGAGCCAGATGCTGACGCTCTTTACGACGCCGGTGGTTTATCTCTATCTCGATCGACTGCGCCTGTCGTGGCAGCGTGGCACGCGCATCCTGGGCGTGATTCACGGGCGGGACGCCCGTGCCACTCCGGATATGAGATCTGAGATCTGAGATCTGAAATCTGAGATCTGAGATCTCAGATCAGAGATCTGAAATTTGAGATCTGAGATATCTGAGATCCCGAAAACAATGTCTAATCACTATCACATTCTGGCAATTTCACTCATCGGGCTCATCCTGTTCAAAGGCTGCGACAAAGCGCCCAAGTATGCGAAGCCCACGGTATCCACTCCGCCCGCCTATAAAGAAATCACGCCTGAGAACTTCAAGGAGACCGACGACTGGAAATTCGCGCGCCCAAAGGACGATATGATCCGCGGCAAATGGTGGGAAATGTTCAATGACTCGCAATTGAATGCGCTCGAAGAGCAGGTAAACATTTCCAATCAGAACATTGCCCTCGCTGATGCGAACTTCCGTATTGCGCGCGCCGTGGTGAAGGAATCACGTTCGCAGTATTTCCCGACCGTGACTACTAGCCCGTCAATCATAGTCTCGCGACAGCCGTCGCGGACAACCCAAGCGAATGTTTCAGCGGGTCGCGTGATCACTGATTACACGCTGCCGTTTGATGCATCATGGGAGCCCGATCTTTGGGGACGCATTCGGAACACTGTGTCGGCTAGCGCCTCCGAAGCCCAAGCCACCGCCGCTGATCTCGAAAACGTTCGCTTGAGCGTCGAAGCGGAACTCGCTTTTGACTATTACGAGGTGCGTTCGCTCGATGAACAAAAACAATTATTGAATGAAACGGTAGCCGCCTATCAACAAGGGCTCGACTTGACGCGAGTTCGTCTTCAAACCGGAATCGCTTCGGACGAAGACGTGGCCCAAGCGGAAACTCAGCTCGAGACCACACAGGCGCAAGCCACCGATCTCGGCATCCAGCGCGCTCAACTCGAACACGCGATTGCTCTCCTGACTGGCCAACCGGCATCGACCTTCTCACTTGCCCGAGCGCCGTTGCAGAACCAGCCACCGCCGATTCCTATCGGTCTTCCGTCTCAACTGCTCGAGCGTCGACCGGACATCGCTGCGTCTGAACGTCGCGTGGCCGAAGCTAACGCGCAGATCGGCGTGACTAAGGCTGCCTTTTTCCCGGCGCTTACGTTGAGCGGGGCGGCGGGAGTAGCGAGCACTTCGTTGGCTAGTTGGTTCACCTGGCCCGCGCGCTTTTTTTCACTGGGGCCAACGCTGACCCAGACACTCTTTGACAAAGGAAGGCGCAGTGCGGTGACCGAACAAGCTCGAGCGCAATACGACGGCACCGTCGCGAACTACCGGCAAACAGTGTTAACGGCTTTTCAGGAAGTCGAAGACAATCTCGCCGCCTTGCGCATTCTTTCGCGGGAGCTCGAGCAACAGGAGACTGCGGTGAAGTCATCCGAGCGAACTCTCTCGCTCGCCAACGAACGCTACAAGTCCGGAATTGATAGTTACCTGAATGTGATCACTGCGCAGACGACGCTGCTTGCCAATCAGCGAACTGCGGCGAACTTGCGCATGCAGCAGATGACCGCGAGCGTTGAACTGATCAAGGCCCTCGGAGGTGGGTGGAACGCGTCGCAACTTCCGACACTGAAGGACTTGACTACCAGGCCGCCGCTTCCTGCACCAAGTGCTAGCCCTTGATCGTGTAACGTAGACTTCAGTCTGCGCATGACTTGAAGGGATTCAAGGAGAAGGAAAAGGGGACGATTTACCATATATCATTTTCCATTTTTGGTCAGCCGAGCGCGGTTTAGCCTCCAATGACAAATGAAAAATGGCAGATGACAAATGGCAAATCGTTGCCCAACGTTGAATGCCACTCAACCCATGAACAGACAGAAGTCAGTTCTACCAGGGTCGGCGATCTGGTAGCTTAGACTTCAGTCTGAGCAAGCTTCCGCCGCCACAAACTTAGTCGTAGCTAACAAGCTCCGAACCAACTCAAGTCGATTCCACTCAAGAAAATTTGAAATGATGGTTGTGTGGCTTG
>Ga0134125_10001493_pt1 | contig 28731 bp, 24 predicted proteins | sample KB31751_FD_96464 | JGI IMG/M metagenome (GOLD analysis project Ga0134125, IMG submission 96464) | Terrestrial soil microbial communities with excess Nitrogen fertilizer from Kellogg Biological Station, Michigan, USA - KB3-175-1 | ecosystem: Environmental > Terrestrial > Soil > Unclassified ... | reverse complement strand
TCATGCGCGGCAGCGTAGCAGGGATCGAGCGCGGTCAACAGCGCGTCGGGACGTAATGGCTTCTGTAAGAAAACTTCAGCGCCAGCGGTCAGCGCCGCCTCGCGCAGCGACGACGCCGAGTGCGCGGTCAGCACCAGCACGCGCACGTGCCGCGTCCGCCGATCGCGCTTGATCGCGCGTAGCGCCTCGAGGCCGCTCGGACCCGGCAGCGTCCAATCGACGACGACGGCGTCGGCGCCTTCGTGTCGGATCAAGGTGAGCAACCCTTGCGCGCTCGGGCGCTCGATCACCCGCCAGCCCGCCCCGCGCAGCGCTTCGGCGTAGAGCTCGCGCACCGGCGCGTGGTCTTCGACGACGATGACTGTGCCGCTCATGCACGAAGTTCTAGGCGCCTCGCAAGGGGGTGGCAAGGCGCTCGGCCCGACGTGCTACCTTGATCACCGGGGCGGGAGACCGAGAATCAAGGGTGAGGGGAGGGCAGATGGGTCGTCAGTTGGTCCTCGTCGTCGATGACGATCGAGGAGTGCAAGACGCGGTTCGCGAGGAGCTGGCCAACCGCGAGTACGAGGTCATCATCGCCTCCGACGGTGACGCGGCGATTCGCCTGCTCGACTCGATGGCGCCGGACGTGCTGGTGCTCGACTTGAAGCTGCCGCGCGTCTCGGGGCCGATGGTCGCCGCCAAGCTCAACATGCTCGGGCTGTCGTCGCGGCCGCGCGTGATCATCTGCTCGGCGGTGCCGTACGCGCCGGAGATCGCGACCGACGTCGGCGCCGACGGCGTGCTGCTCAAGCCATTCGTGCGCGCCGATCTGCGCGCCGAGATCGAGCGCCTGCTCGCCATGCCGCGCGTCTGACGCCGCCGGCGGCGACGCTCAGTGCAGCTGCTGGCGGGCCAGCGGCGCCAGCATGTCGAACGACAGCGACAGAAGGCCCGTGACGTGCACGCGGAGCTGCGGGCGCAGCGTCGTCAGCTGCCGGCGCAGTTGCGTCGCGCCCGTCGCCATCGCCAGCACGACGACGGCGATGCGCCGATTGCGCGCCGCGCGCAGGCTGTCGCGCGCGCCGCGGGCGAGCACGACGTCGTAGCCGCGCATGGCGAAGAGCTCGCCATAGACTTCGCGCGCCACCGGCTCGTCCGCGACGATCAGGACCATCGAGCGTGCCGCCCGCACCCGTGGGAATCTCCGCGCCGCCACGCATTGTGGGTAGGCACCGCGACGGGGCGATACAAGGGGAGACGTAGGCACGCTTGAACATCTGCGCAGTATGGGTATTAATGTGGAGCGTGCCCGAATGACGATGGACCGCTTTCACCCGGCCGTAGGCACCTGGTTTCGCGAGCGCTTCGGCGCGCCGACGGAGGCGCAGGCGCGCGGCTGGGCCGAGATCGCGTCGGGGCGCGACACGCTCATCATGGCGCCGACGGGCTCGGGCAAGACGCTGGCCGCCTTCCTCGCCGGCATCGACGGGCTGGTGCGCCGCGCCGTCGGCGGTGAGCTCGACGACGTCACGCGCATCGTCTACGTCTCGCCGCTCAAGGCGCTCGGCGCCGACGTCGAGCGCAACCTGGAGGCGCCGCTGCGCGGGATCGAGGCGACGGCGATGCGTCTCGGCACGCTGGTGCCGCCGATCCGCACGGCGCTGCGCACCGGCGACACCTCGCAGACCGACCGCGCGCGCATCCTGCGCCGGCCGCCGCATGTCCTCATCACCACGCCCGAGTCGCTGTATCTGCTGCTGACGTCGGAGAAGGGGCGCGGGGTCCTCGGCGGCGTCGAGACCGTGATCGTCGACGAGATCCACGCGCTCGTCGGCAACAAGCGCGGCGCGCACCTGGCGCTGTCGCTCGAGCGGCTCGGTGCGCTCGTCGGGCGCAAGCTCGTGCGCATCGGCCTGTCGGCGACGGTGCAGGCGGTCGACGAGGTGGCGCACTTCCTGGTCGGCTCGATGCCGAGCGACATCGGCAAGAGCGCGCCGCGGCCCTGCCGCATCGTCGACGCCGGGCGCAAGCAGCCGCTCGACATCGGCGTCGAGGTGCCGAAGGAGCCGCTCGGGGCGGTGGCCTCGCGCGAAGCCTGGAAGGACGTGCACGCGCGGCTCGGCGCGCTCATCGGCGCGCACAAGACGACGCTCATCTTCGTGCCGTCGCGGCGCATGTGCGAGCGCGTGGCGCACGATCTCGAGGCGCTGCTGGGAAAGGGCATCGTCGCGGCGCACCACGGCGCGCTGGCCAAGCGCACCCGGCTCGGCGTGGAGCGCAGGCTGCAGTCGGGGCAGCTGCGCGCGGTGGTGGCCACGGCGTCGCTCGAGCTCGGTATCGACATCGGCGACGTCGAGCTGGTCTGTCAGCTCGGATCGCCGCGATCGATCGCGGTGTTGCGGCAGCGCATCGGCCGCGCGCATCACTCGGTCGGCGGCACGCCCAAGGGGCGCATCTTCGCCATGACCCGCGACGAGCTCGTCGAGTGCGCGGCGGCGGCGCGGGCGATGGTGCGCGGGCAGATCGATCGACACGTGGATCGGCCGGCGCCGCTCGACGTGCTGTCGCAGCAGCTGGTGGCGACGTGCGCCGCCGGCAAGGGCGCCGACAGCGAGAGCGCCGCCGCCGCGTGGGGCGACGGCGAGCTCTACGCGCTCGTGCGCGGCGCCGCGCCCTACGCCGGCCTGCCGCGCCAGGAGTTCGACGACGTCGTCGCCATGCTCGGCGACGGCATCGCCACGCGCCGCGGCCGCTCGGGCGCGCACTTGCACCTCGATCGCGTCAACGGCAAGGTGCGCGGCCGCCGCGGCGCGCGGCTGGCGGCGCTGACCTCGGGTGGCGCCATTCCCGACAAGGCCGACTACGCCGTCGTCGAGGATCCGACCGGCGCCGTCGTCGGCACGCTCGACGAAGACTTCGCGATCGAGTCGATGGCCGGCGACATCTTCCTGCTCGGCTCGCACTCGTGGCGCATCCGCCGCGTCGAGAACGGCGTCGTGCGCGTGGAAGACGCCGCCGGCTTGCCGCCGACGGTGCCGTTCTGGAACGGCGAGGGGCTGGCGCGCTCCGGCGAGCTGTCGCGCGAGGTGGCCCAATTGCGCGCCGAGCTGCTGGCGTTGCCCTCGGAGCGCGCGCTCGAGCTGCTCGTCGACGATTGCAAGCTCGAGCGCGGCGCCGCCGTCGAGGCGCTGCAGTACGTCGTCGAGGGCGCGCAGGCGCTCGGCGCGGTGCCGACGCAGACCTGCGTGGTCGCCGAGCGCTTCTTCGACGACGCCGGCGGCATGCAGCTCGTCATCCATGCGCCGTTCGGCGCGCGCATCAACCGTGCGTGGGGCCTGGCGCTGCGCAAGAAGTTCTGCCGCACCTTCGACTTCGAGCTGCAGGCGGCGGCCTCGGACGACGCGATCTTGTTGTCGATCGGGCCGCAGCACAGCTTCCCGCTCGACGCGATCTTCGGCTTCGTCACGCCCGCCACCGTCGAGGAGACGCTGGTGCAGGCGGCGCTGCAATCGCCGATGTGGGAGACGCGCTGGCGTTGGAACGCCACGCGCGCGCTCGCGGTCCTCCGCTTCACGTCGGGCAAGCGCACGCCGCCGCCGCTTCTGCGCATGCGCGCGGCCGACCTCATGGCCGCCGTGTTCCCCGAGGCGGCGGGCTGCCAGGACAACCACGGCGGCGCCATGCGCGAGGACATGGCGCTGCCCGAGCATCCGCTCGTGACCGAGACGGTGCGCGACTGCCTGCAAGAGGCGATGGACGCCGACGGGCTGCGCGACGTGCTCGAGCGCGTCGCCGCCGGCGAGATCACCTGCGTGGCGCGCGACACGGTGGCGCCGTCGCCGTGGGCGCACGCCATTCTGAACGCGATGCCCTACACGTTCCTCGACGACGCGCCGCTCGAGGAGCGCCGCTCGCGCGCGGTGAAGTCGACGCGCACCACCGGCGATCTCGGCATCGTCGACGGCGACGCGATCCGCGCGGTGGTGGCCGAGGCCGAGCCCGATCCGCGCGACGCCGACGAGCTGCACGACCTTTTGTGCACCGCGATCGCGCTGGCGCCGCGCCACGGCTGGCGCGCCTTCTACGATCAGCTGGCAGCGGCGGGGCGCGCGTCGACGATTCGCCCCGTGCACACCGACCTGTGGGTCGCGACCGAGCGGCGCGCCGTCGCCGAAGCGGCCTACGCGGCCGACGACGTCGCCACCACCGCGCTCGTCGGCGGCTTCCTCATGACCGCCGGGCCGCAGACGGCGGCGCAGATCGGCGCCGCGCTCGAGCTGACGATCGATCGCGTCGACATCGCGCTGGCGCGCCTCGAAGCCGACGGCCGCGTGCTGCAAGGCCACTTCGCGCACGGCGCCGGCGGGCCTGTCGAGTGGTGCGAGCGCGGCCTCCTGCAGCGCATCCACCGGCGCACGATCGGCACGCTGCGCGAGCGCGTCCGTCCCGTCACGCCCGCCGACTTCGTCCGCTTCCTCTTGCGCTGGCAGCACGTCATGCCCGGCACGCGCCTGCACGGCGTCGAGGGCGTGGCCAAGGTCGTCGATCAGCTCGAAGGGCTCGAGCTGCCCGCCGCCGCCTGGGAGCGCGAGGTCCTTCCGTCGCGCGTGCACGACTACGCGCCCGCGATGCTCGACGAGCTCTGCCTCTCGGGCGAGATCGCCTGGGCGCGCCTGCGGGTCACGCCGCCCGAGGCCGAGCTCAACCCGCGCGCGCGCGCCGGTGCCATCGGCCTGTTCGCGCGCACGCACGCGGGCTGGCTCATCGATCCCTACGCGCGGACCGACGCGCCGCCGTCGACGTGGGAGCATCTGTCGCCGCTCGCGCGCGAGGTCGCGGCGCACCTCGAGCGTCGTGGCGCCGCCTTCGTCGCCGATCTGGCGACGGCGCTGAACCCCGGCGGTCCCGAGCCCATGACCAAGATCGAAGACGCGCTGTGGGAGCTTCTGCGCACCGGCGCCGCCACCAGCGACGGCTTCGCCGGCCTGCGCAGCTTGCTCACGCCGCGCGCCGATCGCCCGCGCCGCGGCGTCGCCGGCCGCTGGTCGCTCCTGCACCGCGACGCCCCGCGCCGCGCCGAGGACGCCGGCCCGTTCGGCGACGGCAGCCCCGTCGAGCTCGCCTGGGCCTACCTGCGCCGCTGGGGCGTGATGATGCGCCAGCTCCTGGTCCGCGAGTCGGCGGCACCGCCGTGGCGCGAGCTCGTCGCCGTCTATCGTCGCCTCGAGGCGCGCGGCGAGATCCGCGGCGGCCGCTTCGTCAGCGGCGTGTCGGGCGAGCAGTTCGCGCTGCCCGGCGCCGTCGAGGCGCTCCGTGCGTTACATCATCGTCATGGGGCCGCGCCGCCCGCCCCCGAGGAGGTGCGGGTGGCCGCGACCGATCCGCTCAACCTCGTCGGCATCCTGACGCCCGGCCCGCGCGTCCCGAGCGTCGGCGGCCACTCGGTGGCGTACCGTAACGGCGTTCCAAACCTGCCGCCGCCCGCCGAAATCTCACGCGGCGTGGCGTGACGCTGCTCACTTCGATCCGGGATACCGCCGTCTGACGTCCTGGGATATAATGTGACAACTGGGTGCCTAGTGAGTGATCGCCTAACGTTGGCGTGGAATCAGTCCGCGCCTGAGCAGCTGATTGTTCGCGCGCAGGCGTTCGCCGAAGAGTGGCTGCTGCGCGCTCTTCCGACGCGCGACGCTCCGCCCGCGCGCCTGCACGGCGCCATGCACGACGCCGTCTTCCCCGGCGGCCGGCGCGCGCGCCCGATCCTGTGCCGCCTCGTCGCCGATCGCTACGGCGGCGGGGACGACGAGATGGTGGGCCGCCTCGCCGCCGCCATCGAGCTCGTCCACTGCGCGTCGCTGGTGCAGGACGACCTGCCCTGCTTCGACGACGCGCAGCTGCGCCGCGGCCAGCCCGCGTGCCACGTGGTCTACGGTCAGGCCACCGCGATCCTCGTCGGCGACGCGCTGCTCACGCTCGCGTTCGAGACGCTGGCCAACGCGCCCGCGCGCCGCGCGCCGGTCGCCTTCCGCCTGATGGGGCTTCTGACCGCCGCCGCCGGCAGCTCTCACGGCGTCATCGGCGGCCAGGCGCTCGAGCTCGAGCCGCATCCCGTCGAGCTCGAGATCTACCACCGCCACAAGACCGCGGCGCTCTTCCGCGCCGCCGCCGCCGGCGGCGCCATTTGCTGCGGCGCCGACGCCGACGTGTCACGCTGGTCGCGCATCGGCGAGCTCATCGGCTGCGCGCTGCAGCTGCGCGACGACATGGAAGACGTGGGCGCCACCAGCGACGAGATCGGCAAGCCGACCGGCCGCGACGCCGCGCTCGGCCGCCCCAACGCCGCGCTGCAGGGGGGCATCGAGAGCTGTCAGCAGAAGCGCGCCGACGTCATCGTCGCGGTGCGCGAGCTGCTCGGCCCGCCGTCGGCCGAGAACGAGGCGCTCCATCGCCTCGTCGAAGAAGTGACGCGGCCACACGTTCACCGAGCTGGCTGAGCGCCGCTTCCAGCGACGGCAGCTTCAACCCGCGCGGCAGCCAGTCGGGGAACGGCTCGACCTGCTTCTCGTGGCGCCCGGCGTCGGTGTGCTCCTCGGTGACGCGGCCGAGCCGCGCGCGATCGACGCGCCCCTCGTAGCCGAGCGTGGCCAGCGCCGGCCAGAGCCGCCGATGGACGAGCGTGATCTTGCCGTCGACGATGGTGGTGGCGACGACGTCGGGCGAGGCGTAGACGGCGCCGAGCGCGCGAAAGATCTCGCGTCCCTTTGGATGCGCCCACCAGCTGCCGCGAATCTTCTCGCCCGCGATGTGCTCGGCCAGCGACGGGATCGTCGCGTGCCGCGCCGACTGCAGCACGATCCCGTGCTGCTCGACGAACGCCAGCGGATCCTTGGCGCTCCCCGGCTTCGTCATCCGCTCGACCACTTCTTGAGCGCCAGGCCGCCGAGCTTCCAGCTCCAGCGCGCGATCTCCGACGGCGAGAGCACGCTGAACACCTCGTCGTAGATGCTCGGCCGTCTCTTCGCCGTCGCGCGCATGAAGCGGATGAAGTCGGAAAAGCCGATCTGATCGCGCACGAAGGCGCCGTACACGTCGTCGCCCAGCTCGCCGAGCGAGGCGAACGCCGCGTCGAGCAGCTTGTTGACGTCGCGGGGGTCGGTGCTGCGCCGCCGCCCCGGCACCATCATCAGCGTCAGGCCGCCCATCACCGCCAGCCCCGGCGGCTCGCGCCACACCTTTGCCAGCGAGCGCGCATCCAACCGATCTTCGTCGAGCCGCGCGCGCAACGCATCGGCGACGGGAAGAAAGGAGCGGATCATCGAGCCGAACCCACAGAAGGTCAGCGGCGAATGGCGCCCCGCCGCGTCGCCGACGAGCAGCACACGATCGCGCGCCGCTGGCATCGGCCGCAAGCGCGAGTAGGCCGGAATGAACCCGTAGGTCGGCTTCACCAGCGTCGCCTCGCCGCGCTTGTAGCGCGGGCGCGTGGCGAAGAAGCGCTCGTAGAGCGCGTGCAGCGGACGCGGCGGCAGTTGCGCCGGCTCGGTGTAATAGAAGAGGTACGTGGTGAACCGCCCGTCCGGGCCGGGAAAGCCTTCCCAGATGTGCTGGCGATCGTCCTCGACGTCCTCGGTGGTCACCAGGATCTCGCCGACGCGCGGGTCGACGTCTTGCAGGTTCGTCAGCACGCCGCCGACGGTGGGGCACACCAGATCGAACGCCGCGTGCGGGCTGGCCGCGCCCATGCCGTCGACGAGCACGCGCGCCGACAGCGCCTTCGCCGGCGACAGCGTCTTCGCCGGCGACAGCGTCTTTGCCGGCGACAGCCGAACCTCGACGCCGCCGGCACCGACGCGATAGCCGGCGAGCGCGTGGTGATCGATCAGCGTCGCCCCCGCGGCCTCGGCGCGCGCGCGCAGCCCGTCGAGCAGCCGCTCGGCGTCGACGACGCAGTCGAGCACCTGGCGGACCGGGTAGGTGCCGCCGCCGTGCCAGCGGCAGATGCCATGGTCGTACTCGAGCTGCACGAGCGCATCGACCTCGGCCTCGGTGAACAGCTCCGAATCGATCAGCGGCCGCAGCTCGCCGCGGCTGATGTTCCACTCGCGATGGCCGCAGCCGATCTTGCGCCGATCGAACACCGCCACGCGCAGCCCGCGCCGCGCCAGGTACGCCGCATAGACGAGCGAGAGCCCGCCGCCGGCGAGCACCACGTCGAAGTCGACGTGCGCGCCGCGATCGGGGCCGCCGTCGCCGATGTCGCAGGCCGCGCGCTCCGCGAAGCCGCGCTCGAGCGCCTCGAGGTGCTCGCGCGTCTCGGCTGACAGCTCGGCGTTCACCCCGGCAATCCTACCGCACGCACGAGCGCACGCAGCGCCTCGTCCGCCGGCCCCGGCGCGGCCGCGCGCGCCGCCGCGTCGCCACCCTTGCCGAAGCGCGCCGGCCACGCCGACGCTACCAAGAGGAGCTTGCGCGGCAGCGACACATACGCGCGCTGCGACACCGAGTCGTATCCGTTGCGCGCGATGGCGTCGCCGATGGCCGCGTAGATGCGCCGCGCCGAGGCGATCGCGAAGCGGCAATCGCGCGGCAAAAGCGGCACGCCGCGATCGGCCGCGCGATAATGTCCCTCCGCGCGCTCGAGGATCGCGCGCGTCGCCGCACGCAGCGTCGCGGTCCGATCACCGCCGTCGACGTGCGCGAGCAGCGCCCCCGGCAGGTACACCCGCCCGCGCCGCTCGTCCTCGCCGACGTCGCGCGCGATGTTCGTGAGCTGCATCGCGACGCCGAGATCCGCCGCGCGCAGGTAGGCCACGTCGTTGCTCGCGCCCATCACGCGCGTCATCATGAGCCCCACCGTCGCCGCCACGCGGAAGCAGTAGACGAGCAGCTCCTCGTCGCTGTCGTAGCGCGTCCCGCGCGCGTCCATCTCCATCCCCGCCAGCAGCGCCTCGGGCAGCGCGCGCGGAATCCGGTAGCGCTCGACCACCGCCGCGAACGCGCGATCGATCGGATCGTCGTCCGCGCGCCCCGCGTACACCCGCTCGAGCCGCCGCCGCAACGACTCCACCCGCGCCATCCCGCCGGCCGGCTCTTCGTCGACGGCGTCATCGGCGCGCCGGCAGAACGCATACAGCGCCCACGACGCCTGCCGCACCCGCGCCGGCAACAGCAGCGACGACAAGAAGAACGACTTCGAGTGCCGCTGAATCCACGCGCGGCACGCCAGCCGATCGTCTCGGCGCAGGACCAGCGCGGTCGTCGTCCCCCCCGGCACGCTCACTTCGCCTTCTTGTACTCGACCTCCATCGTCAGCGTCTCCTTGCCCTGAATCTGCTCGTACATGCGCATGACGTGGTGGTCGTTGCTCTCGATGGTGTACACGAACTTGATCGGCCGCGTCTTGCCGGTCGCGCTGTCGTAGTCCTGCGCGGTCAGCGTCAGCACCTTGCCCGTCGAGTCGGCGCTGCCTTCCTCGACGGTGATCCAGGTGCCCCAGGTGTCGACCCACGCCGACACGAACTTCTTGGTGCGCGTGTCGTAGCCGGTCCAGCCCTGCCCCTGGTACGGCTTTCCGAAGATCACGCTGTCGTACTTCTCCTCGACGAAGCGCCCGCCCAGGATCGACTTCACCTCGGCGTGACCCGTCGCCGTCTCCGGCCGCGGCGACCCGAGCCACTGCTTGGCCTGCGTGTTCCACTTGCCGATGAGCGGCTGGAGCAGCTTGTGATGCTCGTCGGGCGAGGCGGCGCGCGAAATGTCGTGCAGGAGCTTCTCCTTGTGCATGTCGCCCACCGACGCGCCCGCCTTGGCGGTCGTCTCCGTCTTCTCCTGTTCCTGCGCGGCGGCGGCGCCGCCGACGGCCAACAGCACGATTGCGAGACGACCGATCATCCGCTCCTGCCTTTCAGCCGGCGTGCGTGCCGGCGATGGGATCGCGCGCGTTGCCCGTCCCCGCGACGTCGGCGATCAATCGATCGACTACCTTCGCCGACGAGAGCACGCCCGGCAGCCCCGCGCCGGGATGGGTCCCCGCGCCGACGAGGTAGAGCCCGTCGACCTCTTCGGACTTGTTGTGGAAGCGGAACCACGCCGACTGCGTCAGCACCGGCTGGATCGAAAACGCCGCGCCCTTCTCCGACGCCAGCTCGCCGGCGAAGGTGTCGGGCGTGATGAAGCGTGAAGTCACGAGGTTGGCGCGTAATTCCGGAATTCCGGACTTTTCGAGGTAGGCGAAGATCGTCTCCTGATATTCCGGCCCCCGCTTCGACCAGTCGTCCCCCGACTCGAGGTGCGGCACCGGCGACAGCACGTAGAAGTTCTCGCACCCGGGCGGCGCCAGCGACGGGTCCGTCCGCGTCGGGGCGTGCAGGTACAAGCTGAAGTCGGGCGCCAGCACCTTGCGATCGAAGATGTCGTCGAGCAGCTCGCGGTAGCGCGGCCCGAGCAGGATCGTGTGATGCGCCAGGTCCGGATACTGCCGTTTCGTCCCGAAATACGAAACGAAGAGGCTCATCGAATAGCGCATCCGATCGATCTTCTCGTCGGTGTACTTCTTGCGCGCGCTCGCCGGCAGGAGGCGCTTGTAGGTCGCCGGCGCGTCGCCGTTCGACACCACGATCTCGGCCGGCAGCGTGCGTCCGCCCGCCAGCCGCACGCCCGTCACCTTGCGCCCCTCGACGAGGATCTCCTCGGCGGCCACGCCGAGCTCCATCGTCCCGCCGAGCGACACGAACAGATCGACGAGCGCCTGCACGATGGCGCCGGTGCCGCCCTTGGCGAACCACACGCCCCACTTGCGCTCGAGATAGGCGATGAGCGTGTAGATCGACGTCGTGGTGAACGGATTGCCGCCGACGAGCAGCGGGTGGAACGACATCACCACGCGCAGCGCGTCGTCCTTGATGTACTTGCAGACCAGCCCCCACACCGACAGGTGCGAGCGCAGCCGGATCATCTGCGGCACGATCTTCAACATGTCGCGCGCGCGCGAAAACGGCACGTCGCCGAGCTCTTCGAACCCGACGGCGAAGATCTTCTGCGACTCCTCGACGAAGCGCCGATAGCCGTCGACGTCACGGGGGGAGAACTTCGCCACCTCGGCCGCCATGCGCTCGGCGTCGCCGGTGTAATCGAAGACGCGTCCGTCGTGAAAGCGGATGCGATAGAACGGGTCGACCGGCACCAGCTCGAGGTGCTCCTCCATGCGCCGTCCCGCGAGCGCGAACAGCTCCTCGAGCAGGAACGGCGCCGTCACCACCGTCGGTCCGCCGTCGAACGCGAAGCCCGCATCCCGATACACGTAAGCACGCCCGCCGGGCGCGTCACGCTTGTCGACGAGCGTCACGGCAAAGCCGCGCGCCTGCAGCCGGACGGCCGCCGCCAGCCCGCCGAACCCTGCGCCGATGACGACGACCTTGGGACCCGCGCTCACGCCGTCGGATCTATCACGATTTCGTGAATTGTCCGCGCGTCAGAACCAGTGATAGACGCACATGCCCGCGCTGTCGCTGCCAACCACGTAGACGTCGTTCGCGCCGGTGCCGTACACGCCGGCCGCCGACAGCCCATTCGGCTGGTACGGCGTTCCCCACGTCGACCCGTTGCCCTGCACGATGCCGAACGCGCCGACGAAGTACACGTTGCTGGCCGCGCTGCCCCAGATCGAGAGGACCCCCGTCGGCGCCGACGGATCGACCGCCACCCACGAAGTGCCGTTGTAGTGCAGCGGCCGCGCATTGCTCGCGCAGTAGTAGACGTCGGAGGCTCCGCTGCCCCACAGCGTCTGCGTCGGCGCCGCGAGCGTGGTCGTCGAGATCGCGTCGGAGACCCCCCACGTTCCGGTCGCGTCACGATGCGCGATGCCCCACGCCTTGATGCAGTCGGCACCGCAATGCCATTGCTCGTAGGCGCAGTACAAGTTGCTCTCGGCGGTCCCCCACATCATCTTGCAGCCCTGATAGGCCGTCTCCGACGTGGTCCCGCTCTGCGTGTACTTGGTCGCCGTCGACACCTGCATGAAGTTGGAGCCGAGCCCGCCCTGGTCCGTCGTCATCACCCAGACGTCGTTCGCGCTGAACGGGAAGATCCCGCCCACCGACGCCGTCGAGCCGAAGCCCGTCGCCTTCCAGGTGCCGTCGCCCGTCGAGCGGTAGAAGAAGCTGCCATCCGAGCCCCACAGGTCGGTCGCGCCGGTGCCCGTGAGGTACGTGAAGTTGGGCGGCGACGCGAACGACGTGGCCTGCGACGTCCAGGTGCCGTTGGCCGCGCGGGCGTAGATCGCCGCGTTGTCGCCGACGGCCCAGGCGTGCGTCGTGTCGGCGGCCCAGACGCTCTGCAAGGAGCCGCTGATCGCGCTCGACGACAGCTCCCGCGTCCAGATCGGCGTCCCGCTGCCGCCGAGCGTCACCGACTTCAGCGTCGACGACGCGTCGCGGATGGCGAGCGCCGCGCTGTGGCTGCCCGTGAACGCGGGCGTGAACTTCACCGTCACGCTGCAGCTCGACGGGATCGGCGCGAGCGGGCTGCCACCGCAGCCGTCGGTCGTGATCGAGAACGCGCTCGCGTTGGTGCCCGTGATCGCCGACGCGATGAGCGAGTTGGTCGCGACGTCGCCGGTGTTGGTGACCTGGAAGCTCTGGCTCCCGCCGGGCGACAGCCGCGGGCTCGACGGGAAGGTGTACGGCGACGGCGAAATCGACAGCGTCGCCGGCGACAGCCCCGTTCCGCTCACCGAGCCGGTCGCCGGGCTCGGATCGCCCGCACCATCGCCCGCCTTGATCGACGAGTTCTGCACGCCGCGCGCCGTCGGCTTGAAGGTCACGGTCAGCGTACAGGTCGCGTTCGGCATGAGCGCCTGCGCGCAGCCGCTGACGGTGAACTGCGAGTCGCTGCTCGAGATGGCCAGCGTGCCCGTCGCCGTCTGCCCCGTGTTCTTGACGGTGAAGCTCGCCGTGGTCGTGCTCGTCACGTTGAGCAGCGCGCTGCCGCAGCTGCCGGTGTCGGGCGTCATCGAGAGCTGCCCCGGCGTGAGGCCGTTGCCCGTGACCGTTCCGCTCGCCGACACGCCGGTTCCCGCGTCGATGGTGAAGGTCGCCTGCTTCGGCCCTGCCGACTTCGGCGTCAGCGTGGCCGTCACGTGGCACTTGTCGAGCGCCGCGACCGGCGCGTTGCAGTCGGTGGTGATGGTGAAGTCGGCCGGGGTCGAGCCGCCGATCGTCAGCGACGGCATCATCGTCGGCACCGTGCCCGTATTGGTGAGCACGAACGTCGTCGGCGAGCTGGTCTTGTTGATGGTGACGTCGCCGAACGCCTGCGACGTCTTGTCGAGCGCCAGCATCGGCGGTAGCGACAGGTCCGGCGGCAGCTCGGCCATGTCGGCCGGGCTGTCCGCCCCGACGTCGTCGCCGCCGAGATCGGGCGCGTCGCCGCCGACGAGCGTGATGTCCACGTCGGCGCGCCCGCCCGCCTTGATCGGCGTCGAGCCGTCACCGCCGCCGAGGCTGTTGCCGTTCGCGTCGAACGCGTCGACGTGCAGGCTGATCATGCCGGTGATGTCGTGCGGGACGTCGATGCCATACGTGAGCGGCGTCGCCGCCGTGCCGCCGGTCGGGCTCAGCGTGAACGTGCGCGAGATGCCGCCGGCCGTCGCCTGCGTGCGGACGCTGGCCACGTCGACCGGCGTCACCGACGAGAGCGTGACGACGACGATGCTGTCGTTGCGGTTTCCGCAGCCGACGATCAAGCCCAGCGCTGCGACGAGAACAAATGAAGGACGCATGATCAAAACGGGCTCGCCGTGCCGAGAGAAGTGGTCACGCGCGGCGCCGGTCCATTGCGCGTGAAGACGATCGCCAAGCTGGTGGCAGCGCCCGCCGCGACGACGCCGCCCACGATCGTCCAGACCCACCACTTCTTGTACGCGGGCTTGTGCTCCGCCGGCGGAGGGGCCGCGGCGACGAGAACCGGCGCCGCCGGGGTCGCGACGGCTGGCGTGACCGTCGCCGGTGGCGGCGGCTCCGCGTGCTTCGCCGACGCCGCGCGTGCGCGCTCGTCGTCGGCGTCGATCTCCTTCTGCAGCTGCGCGATCGTCTCCTTCACCGACTCGCGGTTCGGCGCGTTGTCGGCGTTGTTCAGGTACGCGCGATACTCACGCACGGCATCGCGCTTGTGGCCGAGCTGGCGCTCGCACTGCGCGATGTTGAACAAGAACGACGGATCCTCGTACTTGCGGTACGCCTCGCGAAACGAGTCGAGCGCCTGCTGAAACTCGCCGAGGTTGTAGTGCTGGCTGCCAGCGCGGAACGCCGTACGAGCGCGCGCGCGATCGTCCGCCGAGGCGGCGTGCGCACAAACCATGAGGACGACGAACGCGAAGACGAGACGAACGAGCCTGTTCACGGCACGACCCCTTGAATCGGCGGTTATACGTGATCGACGGGTCGTTTGAGAAGGTGCTACGAGGAGGGAGAAAAAGCAGCGATTCGCGTCACACGCGGCGACGGCGGAAGGCGAGCCCCAACAGTAGGAACGTGGCGAACACCCAGCTGCCGGCGACGCCACCGTTGCCCGACATCGAGCAGCCGCTGTCGCTACCGCCGCCGTGGTTGCCGTTGCCGCCCGAGCCGCCGTTGCCGCCGGTGCCGGTCCCCGTGCCGTTTCCTCCGCCGCTACCGCCCGAGCCGCCACCGCCGGTGCCACCCGAGCCGCCACCCGACGGCGGCATCGCCAGGTCGGGCGACATCGCCATGTCCGGGGGCGCCGTCACCGTCACCGCGACCGTCGCGGTCGGATTTGCGATCGAGCCCGCGCCCTTGATGGTCACGTCGCCCGCCGAGCCCAGCATTGCCGTCGGCGACGCCGTGATCGTCAGGGTCGACTTACCGGCGTCCGAGGCCGCCGACGTCGGCGACAGCGACGCCACCAGGCCCGACTGCGCCGGCGCCGTCGCCGTCAGCATGACCGTCTCCGACATGCCCGCGGTCTTCGTCAGCGACACCATGACCGTCGCCATTCCGCCCTGCGGCACGCTCACCATCGTCGGGTTCGCCGCCATGGTGAAGTCGTTGACCGAGACGTTCGGGTTGGTGGCGATGCAGCCGCCCTGGCTGTTCGACCACTCCTTCTGCACGGTGTAGCTGCCGACGGTGCCCTGCTGCGCGTTGCAGATGTCGCCGATCTCGCCGGTCGGATTGCACGAGTTGTTGCGGTCATACCAGCTGGTGCCGCCGTCCGGGTCGGTCACGGCCTCGATCAGCTCGTGCGACGACACCGAGGTCAGGTTGTTGAACTGGTTCGTCGAGCTGCCGCAACCGCCCTTGCACGGCGCCTGCGTGACGTCCGGGATGACGCTGTAGCGCGCCTTCTGCGTGCCGCTGTGCTTGTACGAGCTGTGGTACGCGCAGAAGTACGAGCACGACTTGGTGTTCTGCATCGTGATCGTGACGTTCGACGGGAAGTAGATCTGATAGATCGTGTCGTCGTCGGGCGCCGGGATGCTGCCCGCGCTGATGAGGCCGTCGAGGTAATCGCCGATTTCGGTGTCGTCGATGGTCGAGCTCGTCGTCGTCGAGTTGTTGTCCTCGAAGTACCCGATGAAGCTGCCGCGGCCGATCTTGTAGTTGGCGACGTTGTACTCGGTGAGCCAGTCGAAGTACGCGCTCTGCGTGATCGACGTGTAGTACTGCGTCAGCATGTCGCGGTACGTGTTGCCCTTGCTGTAGAAGACGTCGAAGACCTTGACGTGCTGCAGGAGCGCGCCGCCGCCGCTGGGCGGGTAGGTCAGCTTGCACGTGCTGTTCGCGTTGGGCTGCGCGGGCTGGTTGGCGAGCTGCACATTGACGGGCGCCGCTTGCGCGGCGGGGCTGGCAACGGCGAGGGCGGCGACCAACAGGGCACTCATCGTTCGGCTCATTGCGGGCTCCTCTTCGAGCCTGCCGAACTGCAACGCCAGGGCCATCGGCGTGCGCGAGATCACGCGCGCCGGCCGTGCGAAACCTCCGGAAACCTCAGTGATTATCGCGGGTGAACATAGCTGTGAGCGAGGGGCGGGACCCGATTCCCCGCGTCAGCTTGCGGCGTGGCTGGGGCAGGGTGCCGCGGCGACCGCAGTTGCCGCGTAACCGTAGGTGACACGAGCGGAGCAGTGGGGGACAGAAACGACGAGAGAAACTACGCGTCGCGACGACGGCGGAAGGCGAGCGCGAGGAGCACGAAGCCGGCGAACGCCCAGCTGCCGGCGATGCCGCCGCCGCTCATCGCGCAGCCGCTGTCGCCGCCGTGGTTGCCGTTTCCGCCCGACGAGCCGCCGTTGCCGCCGGTTCCGTTGCCGCCGGTTCCGGTGCCGGTGCCGTCGCCACCGCCCGAACCGCCGCCGCCGGTGCCGCCCGAGCCGCCGCCGCCGGTGCCACCCGAGCCGCCGCCCGACGGACCCGACATCGCCATGTCCGGCGCAGCGACGATCATGATGCTCACGTCCGCCGTCGGAGACGCGCTCATGCCCGTGGCCTTGACCGTCACGGTCTGCGTCATGCCGACGGTGGCCATCGACGACGCCATGATGGTCAGCGTCGACATTCCGTTGTCCGACGTGACCGACGTCGGCGTGAACGACGCCGTCAGGCCCGTTGGTGCCGTGGCCGTGAGCGTGGCGTTCTCCGCGCTACCGGCGGTCTTCGTCAGCTTGACCGTCGTGGTCGCGCTCCCGCCGACGGGAACCTGGACCATCGCCGGCGAGGCGGCGACGGTGAAGTCGTTGACCATGACGTTGGGGTCGGTGGCGATGCAGTTGTTGTTCTTGTTCGACCACTCCTTCTGCACCGTGTAGTTGTTGACGACGTCGGTCTCGCCCTGCCCGATCGCGCAGATGTCGCCGATCTCGCCGCAGTTGTCGTCGTACCAGCCGGTGAAGTTGTCGGGGTCGGTGACGGCTTCGATGAGCTCGTGCGACGAGACGTCCGTCGTGTTCTGGAAGGCGTTGCCGGGACCGCAGCCCGTCGCGCAGCCGCCCGCCGCCTGGTCGGGCATGACGCCGTAACGGACGCGCTGGTTGTTGTGCGAGTACGACGAGTGATAGGCGCAGAAGCCGCCCTTCTGGCACGAGTTCGACCCCTGGAGCGTGATCGAGATCGGCGTCGGGAAATAGATCATGTACATCGTGTCGTCGTCGGGCGCGGGGATCTTGCCGGCGTCGATGAGCCCCGACAGATAGGTCTGCACCTGGGAGTCGCTGAGCGTCTTGGCCGTCGTCGCGGAGTTGGTGTCCTCGTAGGTGCCGAGGAAGCTTCCGCGGCCGATCTTGTAGTTCGCGATGGTGTACTCGGTGAGCCAGTCGAAGTACGCGCTCTGCGTGATCGCCGTGTAATAGGCGGCGAGCATGTCCTTGAACTGGTTGCCCTGGTTGTAGAAGACGTCGAAGACCTTCACGTGCTGGATCAGCGGGCCCTTGCCGGGGACGAGCTTGGGCGTGACACCGCTGCCGCACGCCGTCGTCGCCGCGTTGGGCGAGATGGGTGCCGTCGAGCGAAGCGAGTGCGATCCGGCCGGAGCAGCGAGCGCCGGCGTGGCGAAAACGGAGAGGGCGAGGAGGACCAGGGCGCTTCGGGGCATGGGAGGCTCCTTCGAGCGTGTGACCTTGTGCAACTGTTGCGCCCAAGACCGCGGAAGTTCGACTCCTTTGGACGTGTGTGAAAGTGTGTGATGCGACTGGGAGACTCGCGGTTGCTGATTGCAGTTTGCGGAGGGCGGGGCAGAAGTCGCCGGGTCAGAGCGACGCACGAACGGGGCGTCACGCCTCGGGGGCAGAAGACGCTTAACAGCTACGGATGACGCGTCGAATCAGACGCGGCGACGACGGAAGGCGAGGGCGAAGAGGGCGAGCGTGAAGAGCGCGAGCGCGGGCGCGGACGTGCGGCCGCCGACGCCGGCGATGGCGCAGCCGCCGCCGCCGTGGTCGCCGCCGCCGGAGCCGCCGCTGCCGCCGGAGCTCATCGCCATGTCGACGGGCGCCACGATCGAAACCGCCACCGTCGCCGTCTCGGAGGCGGCGCTGCCGGTGCCCTTCACCGTCAGCGTCAGCATCGTGCCCGGCGCCAGCGTCGGCGCCGCGAGGACCGTCATCATCGACGTGCCGCCGGCCGACGTCACCGACGCCGGCGAGAACGAGGCCGTCAGGCCCGTCGGAGGCGAGGCCGCGCTCAGCGTCACGTTCTCGGCCATGCCGCTCTTCTTGGTCACCGTCACCGTCGTCGTGGCGCTGCCGCCGGCGGGCACCTCGACCGCCGACGCGGCGACGGTGAAGTCATTGAGCATGACGTTCGGATCGACGGTGATGCAGGCGTTGTTGTGATTCGACCACTCGTTCTGCACCACGAACGTGCCGATCATGCCCGTCTCCTGCGTGCCACCGACGGCGCAGATGTCGCCGATCTCGCCGCAGTTGCTCTTGCTCGTGTCGGGCGCGCCGGTGTCGTACCAGCCGCTGCCGTCGGGATCGGTGACCGCTTCGATGAGCTCGTGCGACGAGACGTCGGTGAAGCTGGCGAAGCCCGGCGGGCCGCAGCCCTGGTTGCACTGGCCGGCGTCCATGTCGGGGATGACGCCATAACGGACCATCTGGCCGTTCGTCGCCTGGTACGAGCTGTGGTACGCGCAGTAGTCGCCGTTGTTGATGCACGACGGGCCGCTGCCGTCGGTGGGATCGACGTTGCTCGGGAAGTAGAGCATGTAGATCGTGTCGTCGTCGGGCGGCGGCACCTTGGCGGCGGTGACGATGCTCTTCAAGTAGGTCTCGGGGTCGACCGACTTGATCGCGGCCGGATTCGCGTTGTTGTCCTCGAAGGTCGTGACGAACGAGCCGCGCCCGATCTTGTAGCCGCCGGCGTTGTACTCGGTGAGCCAGTCGAAGTACGGGCTCTGCACCACCGCCTTGGCAAAGTCTTCGAGCATCGCCTTGTACATGTGGCCGGGGCTGTAGAAGACGTTGACGATCTTCACGTTCTGGATGAGCGGTCCGCTGCCGTAGCCGAGCTTGGGCGTGTCGGTGCACACGGTGCCGGGGAAGGTCGCGGCGCCGGCCGGCAGCGACAAGAGCAGGGCGGCGACGAAGGCCAAGCGAGTCATGTTCACTCCTGGTGCGCGGGCCGGGTGCAATCGACGAGCCCGCGGAGAAACCCGCGGAAGTACGAGCGCCCCTATAACACGACTGCAGCAGGTTGGGGTGGGGAGTCTCCGTGGGGTCGCGTACAATCGCGCGCGAATGGGGGATGTCCTCTACATCTCGCCGCACGCCGACGACGTGGCCTTTTCCGCGGCGGGGCAGCTGGCGCGGGAGGTCGCGGCCGGGGCGCGCGCGACGGTGATGACGCTGTTCGAGCCGCCCGAGGCTGAGGCGGAGGTTCGGCGCGGCGAAGACGAGGCGTTCGCGCGCGCGTTCGGCGTGACGCTCGTGCGCGGCGAGTGGTCGGACGCGGTGGTGCGGCGGCGGCGCTACCGCTCGCCGGCGCAGCTGTTCACGCCCATGCGCGCCGACGAGGCGCCGCTCGTCGAGGCCATCCGCGCGGCGCTGCAGGCGCGCGTCGACGCGGGCGCGCGGCGGGTGGTGGCGCCGCTCGGCGTCGGCGGGCACGTCGATCACCAGGTGGCGCACGCGGCCTGCCGCGCGCTCGTCGGCGCCGACGTCGCGTACTACGAGGACACGCCGTACGTGCTGACGCCGTTTCAGCTGCCGCGGCGGTTGGCGCGGCTCGACGCTGCCGTCGTCAAGGCGGAGATCGACGAGCGCGACGAGACGCTGGCGCGCGGCAGCGTGCGCTCGGAGCTGCGCGCCGCGGCGGCGACGTGGATGGCGGCGCCGCTCATCCAGGAGCGCGTGGGGCCGAAGCTGCGCAAGCTGGCGGTGGCGGCGATCCTGATGCCGGAGTGGACGCGCTGGCCGCGGCGCTCGCGCACGGGCGCGCGGCGGCTGTCGGCGACGCTGATCGCGGGCGACGACCTGCCGCGCGCCAAGCTCGAGGCGATCGCGGCCTATCCGTCGCAGTGGCGCCTGTTCTATCGCGCGCTCGACGATTGGCGGGGCGAGCTCGAGCGCTACGCGCGCGCGATGGGGCAGGCGGGGATGGTCGAGCGCGTGTGGCGCGAGGTCAGGCCAGCGGGCCCTTGAGCGGCACCGTCGGGATGCGCAGCTGACGCAGCTGTTCGTGCTCGAAGATGTCGTTGGCTGCGAGCCGGCCCGACATGGCCGCCGCCTCCATTAATGATGCGGGCGCGGGCAGGCGCACCCAGTCGCCGGCGAGCGTGAGGTTGGGAACGGGGGTGGCCGTGACCGGGCGCTTCGGGTGATCGCCGGGCGCCAGGCGCGTGAAGTTCGATTGCTGCTGATACTCGTCGTGGAGGATGCGCGCGCCGCCGAGCTCGGGCAGGAGCGCGGTCAGCTCGCGCCACATCGCGGCGCGGATCTCGGCGGGCGGCACCATCGCCTCGGGCGCGATGGCGTAGGCGTGCACCTCGACGACGCTGCCGCCGTTGCGCCGCGCCCACGAGACGAACGGCTCCTGGAACGCGGAGTAGATGGCGAGCGAATCGGTGAAGCGGAAGCGCGCGGTCGTGTAGAAGGGCAGGCGATCGCGCGCCGTCGGCTTGTCGAGCCACAGGCGCCACACGACGTAGGGATCGGCCTCGCCGAGGCCGGCGACGTGACGGGCGAGCGTGGGATCGCTGGCGCCGAGGAGCGCCTGCACGCCGCGCACCTCGCAGGCGACGACGCAGTAGTCGCACTCGAGCGGCTCGCCCGATGGTGGCGTGCCGGCGGGGGCTCCGCCGAGGAGGACGCGGTCGCCGTCGCGGGTGGCGTCGACGCGCGCGAGCGGGCTCTTGGGCGGGCCGGCGACCGGCGCGCCGTCGGGATCGTAGCGGCCGCCGTGACAGGGGCAGCGAAAGCCGCCGGTGTCGTCGAGCGCCACCGGGCAGCCCATGTGCGTGCAACGGCCGTCGAGGGCCTGCAGCTCGCTGCCCTTGTTGCGCACGAAGATGCTCGAGCCGTCGGCTTGCGGCAGCGCGCGCCAGGCCGGCGTCAGCTCGGCGAGCGCGAGCGTGGCGCGCGGCTCGGGCGCCGGCCGCGCGTCGATGATCACGCGCGTGACGCGGCCGCCGTCGAGGACGAGCCGGCGCGCGCCCTTGCCGCTCACGATGCGCCCGCCGAGCGCCTGGAAGCGGCGCGCGAGCGGCGCGACGATCGCGGTCACCGAGTCGCGGCGCAGGTACGAGAAGCCGAGCCCTTCGGGGTTGCCCATAAAGTAGAAGTGGAAGAAGCGGATGGCCTCGGCGGCCGAGAGGCGCGTGACGCGGTTGAGCGTGGTCTTGCCGAACGGCTCGAGCACGGTCTCGACCATCGGGCGGTTGATGCGCCCGTCGATGGCAAAGCGGGCGAAGTCGATGCCGTCGAAGCGATCGAAGGTGCGCTCGCCGTCGAACTTCATGAGCTCGGTGAGCCCCTCGCCGTCGCGGCGGAAGTCGCCGAGATGGAGCGAGTGCGACTGGTGCACCACCGAGAGCATGTTGAACGGGAAGAAGCGCGTGGTCTTGCCGAAGGTCTCGGGCGGGCGATCGGCGAACAGCACGGGATAGCCGGGCGAGGGCGCCAGATCGCCCGAGACGCCGGCGGCGTCGAGGAGCGCGCGCAGGTTGTAGTACTGCGCGAAGAAGCCGTGGAAGCCGTGCTCGACGGGGAACTCCTCGCCGAGCGCGCGCACCGGCCAGGCGGTCAGCTTGCCGCCGAGTTGCGCGGCGCGCTCGACGAGGGTGACGTCGAAGTGACGGGCGGCGAGCTCGGTGGCGGCGCTGAGCCCGGCCAGCCCGCCGCCGATGACGACGACGCGCTTCTTCGTCGACGGCGCCTCGGGGCGGCCGTCGTTTCCGTCGGGGAGAGGCAAGGCGCTACGGCGCGGCTGCACCGCCACCAGGCCGGCACCGAAGCCGAGCGCGCCGGCTCCGAGGACGTACCCGCTCGCTTTCAGAAAGCGTCGCCGATTCATTTTTCCGTACATTTTGTACTGATCTCTGCGCGCGAGTGAGTACATTGTTCGCGAACGGATTTGAACGGAGGCACGTAAGCAGAAATGGCAGCGACTCTTGGGATTCCGCGCCGCTGGGGAGTGGCCGACTCGGCCGAGATGTATGCGGTGCGCGCGTGGGGCGGCGGTTACTTTTCGATCAACGACGCGGGCAACGTCTGCGTCACGCCCGACGGACCGACGTCGTCGCCGATCGACATGAAGGAGCTCGTCGACGAAGTGCGGCGCCGCGGCATCAACCTGCCGCTGCTCATCCGCTTCAACGACATCCTCAAGAACCGCATCGTCGAGCTCAACGAAGCGTTCCGTCGCGCCATGACCGAGTACGGCTACAAGGGCTCGTACAAGGGCGTGTACCCGATCAAGGTCAATCAGGACCGCTACGTCGTCGAGAAGATCACGCAGACCGGCAAGCAGTATCACTACGGCCTCGAGGCCGGGTCGAAGCCGGAGCTGCTCGCCGTCATGGCCATGCTCGACGACGAAGACGCGCTCATCATCTGCAACGGCTACAAGGACGAGGAGTACGTCGAGACGGCGCTGTTGGCGTCGAAGCTCGGGCGCACCGTCATCCTCGTCGTCGAGAAGGCGTCCGAGCTCAAGCTCATCGCCGACATCTCCAAGCGCATGGGCGTGCGGCCGCGCATCGGCATGCGCGCCAAGCTGTCGTCGCGCGGCTCGGGGCGCTGGGAGGCGTCGGGCGGCGATCGCTCGAAGTTCGGCCTCACGTCGCGCGAGATGATCGAGGCCATCGACTTTCTGAAGCAGAACGACCTGCTCGGATCGCTCGAGCTCCTGCACTTCCACCTCGGCTCGCAGATCTCGGCGATTCGATCGCTCAAGAACGCGATGCGCGAGGCGGGGCGCTTCTTCGTCGAGCTGCACAAGATGGGCGCGCCGCTCAAGTACCTCGACGTCGGCGGCGGCCTCGGCATCGACTACGACGGGTCGCAGACGAACTTCCAGTCGTCGATGAACTACTCGATGCAGGAATACGCCAACGACATCGTGTTCGCGATGCAGGAGCTGTGCGACGCCGACGGCATTCCGCATCCGACGATCGTGTCGGAGTCGGGGCGCGCGGTGGTGGCGCACCACGCGGTCTTGATCCTCGACATCCTCGGCGTCAGCGAGTTCGACGCCGGCAAGATCCCGGAGCAGGCCGAGGGGCTCAAGGGCGAGACGCCGCCGGTGGTGCGCAACCTCATCGACGCGTACCGCGAGGTGAGCCGCAAGAACTTCACCGAGGTCTACCACGACGCGCTCGAGTACAAGGACGAGTGCCTGACGCTGTTCGCGCTCGGCCATCTGTCGCTGCAGGAGCGCGTCGTCGCCGAGCAGGCGTTCTGGGGGATCTGTCAGAAGATCCTGCGCATCACGCGCGAGCTCAAGGAAGTGCCCGAGGAGCTCGAGGGGCTCGAGAAGGCGCTGGCCGACACCTACTTCTGCAACTTCTCGATGTTCCAGTCGCTGCCGGACTCGTGGGCGATCGATCAGCTGTTTCCGATCCTCCCGATCCATCGGTTGCACGAGGAGCCGACGCGGCGCGCGGTGCTGGCCGACATCACCTGTGACTCCGACGGCAAGATCGACAACTTCATCGATCGCCGCGACGTCAAGCACGTGCTCGAGCTGCATCCGCTGACGGGCGAGGACTATCACCTCGGCATCTTCCTCGTCGGTGCGTACCAGGAGATCCTCGGCGACTTGCACAACCTGTTCGGCGATACGAACACGGTGATAGTGTCGCTCGGCGAGGGTGGGTATCACATCGACCACGTGATCCCGGGCGACAGCGTCACGTCGGTGCTGAAGTACGTGAGCTACTCGCCGGAGGATCTGGTGGCGCGGCTGCGCCGGTCGACGGAAGAGGCGATCCGCGCCAAGAAGATGACCCTCGAGGAGGCGCGCCACCTGTTGCGCTCGTACGAGGCAGGCATGGTCGGCTACACGTACCTTGAGCGCGACTAGTGCGGGCGGCGCACTAGTGCGGGCGGCGCTGGCCGGCGCCCTATTGCTGGCCGGAACGATCGCGATGGCGTCACCGCGCAGCGATCTCGCGCGCGACTTTGTCGCTTATCTCAGCGCCCACGGCCTCGAAGTCACGATCGCCAGGCAGACGGAAGACGAGGTCGTGCTCGCCATCCGCAAGGAAAAGGAGCGGATCGCGCTCGAGAACCTCGAGGGCTACATCGCGGATGCCGTCTCCAATGGAGCGAGCACGGCCGAGGCGCGAAATCAGGTGTTCGGACAGTACCTGGGGATGCTCAAGCAGATCGGCCATCCGCCGCTCACCCTGGCGCATGACGGCGCGAGGATCATGCCGCGGCTGGTGCGGGTGGGCAGTCTGCCTGCCGACAAGATGCTGCACGCGGGCAACCTCGGCGAGACGGGTCTCGAGGTCACCTACGTCGTCGACAGCGAGACCTCGGTTCGTTACCTGAATGCGGCGGACAAGAAGAATCTGGGCCTTGATGATGCCGGCTTGCGCGCGTTGGCGTTGAAGAACCTGGAGAGAACGATGGATCGCGGCGCCATTCGCAAGCTCATCTCCGGCAGTGGCATGCGCGTGGTCAAGATGCTCGACAGCTACGACGCCGCGCGGCTGCTGCTCGTGCAAGCGGCGTTGCGAAAGGGAGAGTCCGTGGCGGCGGTGGTGACGGATCGGGACACGCTCGTGGTGCTGCCCGCGCCGGCAAACGGTGATTGGTCGACGATACGAACGGTCGCCAAGATCCCGCCGGGAGATCCGGCGCACCCGCTGCTGGATCGACCGCTCCTGGTGACGCCCGACAAGATCGAAGCGAAGTAGACGCTAGTTGAGCGGCTTTTTCGGCTCGGCGAGCGGATTCGGCGGGCGGCGGCCGCGGTAGACGTAGTCGAGGTTCGACTTGTCGTCGAGGTCGACGGGGACCACGATCTCGGCGACGTTCTTCATGCGCGCGTGCATGCGCTGCAAGAGCGCCGGCTCGCGCGTCGCCGACCACAGCGCGAGCACGCCGCCCGGACGCAGCGCCGCCTCGAGCCGCTCGATGCCCTCGTCCTCGTAGAACGCCTCGTTGCCGGGCCGTGACACCAGCGCCGGACCTTCATCCATGTCGAGCACCAGCGCGAGCCAGCCGTCGCCCGCCGGGGGCTCGACCGCCTTGGTGCGCAGCGACTTGAGGAACGCCGCCAGATCCATCGCGTGCAGCTTCACGCGCGGATCCTTGAGCGCGTCGCCGTTGAGCCCGGCAAAATGGCGCGCCTCCCACTCGAGCACGCCCGCCGACGCCTCGACGACGTCGACGCGCACCACGCCCGGCGCATCGAGCAGCGCGCGCAGCGTGAAGCCCATGCCGAGCCCCGCGAGGACGATGCTGATGTCGTTGCGCTGGCCGAGCGGCGCCAGCGCCAGCTCGACGAGCTGCTTCTCGGCGCGCCGCGCGTCGGAGCGCATCACGCGCCGCCCCTCGACGAGCACGTCGAACGCGTCGCCGCGCTGGACCAGCTCCAGCTTGACGCCGTCCTCGACGCGGCTGTCGAGCACCGCGTTCGCCGCCGGCGCGCTCATCGCCGGAAGCGCTCGCGCACGCCTTGCACGATGGCACGCCCGAGCAGCCGCGCCGCCGCCACCTGCTCGCGCGCCGCGCGCCGGATCTCGCCGCGCGCCAGCGCCGCCGCGGCGTCGAGCTGCACCACCGCCAGCGACGTCAGCGTCGGCGGCACCTCATCGAGCTCCCGCCCGGAAAACCCCTGATGCAAGTCGATCATCGGTACCACGTGTAACACGCGGTCCGGCGTGGCGCGACATCTGCATCGTCCGTCTCCCAGGAGGTCACCGTGCACGAACCTTCCATGCCGGAGGCAATGTCGAGCGCCGATCTGGTCAAAGAGCTGACCTCCAACGCCTCGCTGCTGGTCAAGCGACAGGTGAAGCTGGCGACGATGGAGGCCAAAGAGGAGCTGAAGAAGGGCAAGACCATGATCAGCCTCTTCGGCATCGCCGGCGTCTGCGCGTATGCCGGCGTGCTCCTCTGCCTGGTCGCCGCCGCGCTCGCCATCGGCGCCGCGCTCGACGGCCGCTATTGGGCCGGCGCGCTCATCGTCGCCGCCGCGCTGTTCGTGCCGGCGATCGTCACCGGCCTCGTCGGCTACCAGCGCCGCATCCGCAATCCGCTGGCGCGCACCCGCGCCGAGATCTCGAAGGAGATGACATGGGCGAAGTACCGGACGACCTGAAGCTCGCCATCCCCGCCGTCGATGCGGAGGTGGAGGCGCTGCGCGAGCGCACGCAGTCGTTGGTGGCGGAGCTCGAGCGCCGGCTGCGCATGCGCGCGACGCAGGCCAAGGAGACCATCGCCAAGGTCAAGCGCGTCACCGACGTGCGCGCACAGCTCGCGGCGCATCCGCGCGTGACCATCGGCGTGTCGACCGTGGCGGCGATCGCGCTCGGGTTCGGCGTGTACGTCGCGGTGGCGCGGATGCGCGAGCGCCGGCGGCTGATGCCACGGCTCAAGGCCCGCCTGCATGCGTACAAGGCGCTGCTCGCCGAGCCGCACCGCGCGCTGTACAAGAAGGAGCCGATCGGCAAGCGGCTGCTCGCGGCGGTGCTCATCGCCGGCGCGACCACGATCGTGCGCGGCCTCAGTCAGCTCCTGGTCAAGCGCGCCGTCGAGCCGCGCATGCTGCCGCCGCCGCGCCGCGCGCTTCCCGCCGCGCGCTGACTTCCGCCGCGACGTGCTAGCGTCGCCGCCATGAATCTCAACCTTCGCGGAAAGATCGCGATCGTCACCGGCTCGTCACGCGGCATCGGCCGCGCCATCGCCTTCGCGCTCGCCGGCGAAGGCTGCCGCGTCGTCCTGAGCGCGCGCACCGCCGCCACGCTCGACGACGCCGTCGCCGAGGCCCGGCGCCGCGCGCAGGCCGCCGGCGGTGACGCGACCGGCGTCGTCTGCGACGTGACCACGACCGCGGGCGTCGCCGCGCTCGTCGACGGCGCGCGCGCCGCGTTCGGCGGCGTCGACCTGCTCGTCAACAACGTCGGCGGCTCCGGCGCACGCGACTTCCACGACGTCGACGACGCCGACCTCGCCGCCGCGCTCGATCGCAACCTCTGGCCCGCCTTCCGCGTCTCGCGCGCGGTCCTGCCCGACATGCGCGCGCGCGGCGGCGGCGCCATCGTCATGATCACGTCGATCTGGGGGCGAGAGGGCGGGGGCGCGCCCGCGTACAACGTCGCCAAGGCGGCCGAGATGTCGCTCGCCAAGGCGATGGCGCACGATCTCGCGCGCGACGGCATCCGCGTCAACGCCGTCGCTCCGGGATCGATCCTCTTTCCCGGCGGCGGCTGGGAGCGCCGTCAGAAAGCCGATCCCGACGGCATCGCCGCCTTCGTCGCGCGCGAGCTGCCGTTCGGCCGCTTCGGCGCGCCCGAAGAGGTCGCCGACGTGGTGGCGTTCCTTTGCTCGCCGCGCGCCCAGTGGGTGCACGGCGCCACCGTCGTCGTCGACGGCGGACAGAGCCGCGCGTTCTGACGTCCGAAGAACATGTGCTATCTTTTTTTCGTGCGAGTTGGATGGCTGGTGGTTCTCGGCGCGCTCGCGGGCTGCAACTTTCGCATCGATCCGTTGGGCGACAACGGCGGCGGAAGCGGCGGCGGCGGCGTCAGCGACGGCTCGGTGATCATCGGCGGGGATGATCTCGCCGGCCTCGATCTCGGCGGCCCCGCCGACGATCTCGCGCACAAGGGGCCGTTCCTCGAGCTCAAGGCCATCCCGACCGCCGCCTCGGTCGATCTCACCGCCGACGGCAACGCCGACTGGGCGCACTGGGGCTACTCCAGCGCCAGCGACTTCGACCACAAGAAAACCGGCGGCGGCCAGATCTCGAACTTCCAGCAGGTCGGCATCAACGCGCCCACGCAATATGGCGACGGCCTCGTCGCCTATCGCTGGTCCGACGGCGGCAGCGGCGGCGGGCAGCACATGAACACCAACGCCAACGGCAGCACCACCGGCATCTACGTGCTCACCGGCGGCCTCAAGATCACCGCGCCCGCCGACACCACGGTGCGCCGCCTCAAGCTCTACGTCGGGCAGCTCAACGCCGAGGGTCAGCTCGACGCGTCGCTCACCGACAACTCGGCGCCGGCGGTGAGCGATCACTCCTACACGTCGACGGGCGGCAATCCGATCAACGTGACCTACGAGCTCACCTACGCCGCGTCGTCGCCCGGCCAGCTCCTCACCGTCACCTGGACGGTGGTGAACAACTCGCTCGGCAACATCACGATGCAGTCGGCGTCGCTGCAGGCGCCGGTGTTCACGCCCTAGGCGCCGATCGCGGCGAGCAGATCCGCCGACAAGCGGCCGACGGCGATCTCCTGCGCGAAGCCGATCTGCTCGAGTTGCCAGTCGTCGCCCACGAGGACCTCGAGCGTTCCGCCCGGCATCACCACCTTCACGCGCCGATCGGTCAGCCCCGCGCGCACGCAGGCCGCCGCCACCGCGCAGCTCGACGTGCCCGACGCCAGCGTCCAGCCGGCGCCGCGCTCCCAGATGAGCGCGCGCACCGTCTCGCGATCGACGGGCTGGATCAGCTGCACGTTGGTGCGCCGCGGAAACTTCGCGTGGTTCTCGACGAGCGGCCCGTACTTTCGCGCCGACGCCTCGTCGAAGGGCGCGTCGAAGAGCACGCAGTGCGG
>Ga0134125_10001492_pt1 | contig 28745 bp, 34 predicted proteins | sample KB31751_FD_96464 | JGI IMG/M metagenome (GOLD analysis project Ga0134125, IMG submission 96464) | Terrestrial soil microbial communities with excess Nitrogen fertilizer from Kellogg Biological Station, Michigan, USA - KB3-175-1 | ecosystem: Environmental > Terrestrial > Soil > Unclassified ... | reverse complement strand
TACGCCGCGCTGCACGATAGCCGTAGCCTCAGCCGAGGAAGCACCAGGCGGAATGATAACCGGGCCGCCCATACCGGGTACCGCGGCTTTGTCTGTGGTGCTTGGTGTCGGGCCGCTTGGTGCGGCGGCGGCGGTTGAAGGGCCGGTAACGCGTGGGGTGCGAACCTTGCCGCCGGTAACCGAGGTCCACGGACCCCAGCCGTGTACTCGGGCGTAGTGAATACCCCAGCGAATAAGGTCCTGCTCATTCTTCGGGTCGGCCGGGTCCTTGCCGGTCGCTTTCTGGTACTCGGTAGCCAGGCCGCCGATGTGCATCTGCATGGCGCCGTAGGACATCGCACCGCTGTCCATGTTGCCGTATCCGGCGACGCCGAGGCCTTCGGCGCGGGCAACCGCCATTACGTCATCGGGGTTCAAACCTTCGGCGATAGCGGCAGCGCGGATCGTCGGTTCCATCCCACGCGGGTCGAGGTTTGTCTTCGGCCCTATCGGCGCGGAACTCGGGGCGGGCGCAGTCCCGGCACCGCCTCCGGCAGTCCCGGGCGCACCGCCGGGAGGGCTGCGCCCGCCTAGCCATGACGGCAGGATTTTTTCGCGGAACCATTCGACCGTGCCCGGGATCGCCCCGTAGGCGCGCATCTTCTCATTATACGTACCCTTGCCGCCGACGAGCAGGTTTATCGCATCAGCGATGCGAGTAAGAAGCTCATCCAGCTTGATAACTGCCGGGGTTAGATCCGCCGCTATAGTAGTCCACAACCTACTCCACGCCTGGTTCATCTTATTCTGTGCTTCAACCAGATCAGTAGCCTTTTTCAAATCCGCATCTGTGAGGGTATGCGAAATATCGGCGATGATCTTTGGCAGGTTTGCACCGGCATGGCGCAAGGCTAGAGACTGCTTATCGGACAAACCCGCCGCGCCGCCCGCGGTGATAGCCTCACTATCGTTTTTTAACGATTGAAGGTGAACAGCGATCTTCTCGAGCATTTGCTGGGGAGTATCAGCCATCGGATTGATGGTGCCGTGCGACGCGATATACAGCCCGGTAGCCTTTGCCGTATCGAGCCCTAACCCCTGCCGCGCCCGGTTTTGCATCTGCGTAATTTCACCAAGCCACCTAACGGTGTCTTCCTGCGATGCATCGTTAAGTTTATTCAACGCGAGGGAAATAGCAGTCACATCGCGGATATTCATTCCGGCCGTAGCAGCGCCGACCCCGGTGTTGAAAACCCCTCGCATGGTTTCATGCGTTGAGTCCATCACCTTTTTTAAACCGGCAATAGCAACAGTAGCGGCAAGCCCGGCAATACCGAGAACCCGCAACCCGGCGGCGCCTTCAAGCGCCCCGGCGGCGACACCCTGCCCGGTACGGCGCGCCTGGCTTGAAAGGTCTGCAAGGTGGCGTTTTGGTTTTTCCGTACTGACTTGAACAAGGTTCTCGAAATGCCCGCGCAACGATGCAAGTGGGTGCTCGAGGGAACGAAAAAACGAAACGATACCGGCGCCGGTAGCCTTGACGCTACCCGATGATTTCTTTGCCCCTTCCTCAAGTTTATGGAGGTTGTCTAATACCTTTTTCTGCCCCTTATCGAGGTTCGAGGTATCGATGCTGAAACGCATCACCAGTTCATCAATCATCGTAGGCACTAGGAGTTTTCCACCTTTGTTGACAGATACTGGTTGACCGAGTTCACCGCGGCTATTTCAAGAAGATCATAAAGGTCTTCCGTACCGTATATCGTATTCAGCTCTTCGAGCGACGCGAACTTCGCCGTGATGACCGCCGCGATGGTGCGGGGGATGTTTCGGTAAGCTCGGGGCTGAAATCCGTTATCGTCGAAGCCACCGCAATCAATGTCAGGATCTTGGCGGCCAACGAAAAATTTAGGTGAAGGTTCAACACCTCTTGCCGCAAGGTGTTGAGGGTCGGGAAGTCCTCGATATCATCATTGACACCATCAAAGATCAATGCCCGGTTGATATCGGCACGATGCGGGTCGCCTACAAACCGAATGCACGTCAGCAATTCGTCCATCAGTGCTTCAAGGTCCGGAAACCGCATATGCGCTACCAGCACGGCGAATTGGTGAAGCTCAGCCATGCCGCCGTTAAGGTCTATTTCGCGGGGGATATCGAGCCCGGAATGGGCGATTGCCAGGAAGACGCGGTTCGCCCACTTTTCCGCCTGCAACGCCGGCATCTCAGTGAGTAGAAAAGACTTCCCGTTGTCACGCATACCCGGGGTATCCGGGTCCCGTACACCGGGAAGCGTGAGTATCTTCGTCTTACGCATTGGGTGGGTGGACCCTTTGAGACAAAGCGCTGCCGATGAACCCCGGCAGCAAGGTTAGGCTAAAGCGGCGAGGGGCTTATCGCCGGGATCGATCCTTGCGGCAGCCACTGGATATGGAATTCCCGGTTCGCTAGCACCTTGCGCGCATCGGCGAGTGTACTGACACGCATCAACGAACCTTTAAAGCACGTATACTTGCGACCCACCGATGGTAGGGTGATTAGCGCGCGGGCATACAATACATCGCGCGCCTGTATCTGTCCTCCGATCCAGTTCTCGAAAACCTGAACCGAAAGGCTGGATGCCAGCAACCGAATCGTCATCCCGGGCGCCATCGGCACAAGCCCGGCGACCCCGAAACCATCAACGCCGACCTGCGTTTCATTTGCATCAACAAGGTCGGTGGTGAACGCGTCGTCCACGCCGAATTCGGAAAGGTTGATCCCGTTTGGATAAAGGAGATCAACCGATAGCGTGAAGCTCGCGTTGAGTGAAGTAATGGTGAAGGCCATTGAAGCGGTCTCCTTACTGGATTTGGATCGACGCGAGGTTCACGTTTTGGATTGAGCCGCCGTCGCAGTACCACAACGTAGCCGGCGGTGACGTGCGGCCGACCCGCGCTTGCGAAGTCGCCGGTTTCACCTGGAGGTAGTAACCTTGCTGCGTGAGGATTTGGTCAATCTGCACCCCGGCGGCAGCGTTCACCGCCGCGGCCTGCGCATTCGATAACGGCACACCGACACGAATAGCGCCAAAGTTCAGTGCCGCTTGAATCGGGTCAAGGCACCACGATGCAAGCTGGTTGTAACCATCCTGGTTGTAGGGCAGTGAGTTGACGTTAAACAACCCGTTCATGATGGCAACCTGCAAAGCATTCGACAACCATATCTGGTTGACGTAGCTGTCGAGCCATTTGAACGTGCCGCTGATTACGCCGCGCTGCAACCCGAAAAACGCCTGGTTCGCGGTAGTGTAATCGCCGCCAAAGTTGACCCCGTACCCAAACGAATCGGAAGCCGGGTCGCCGCACAGGTTGATCGCCTGCGTACCGTTGGTAATATCGGTCGCCAAACCCGACTGCCACTTGTAGGCCGCGGTAGCGCGCCCGTTGAACCGGCTGAAATCAAGCGAGGCGATAAAGCCCATAACAAACGCGGCCTTTTCACCACCCAGGGTGGTGATAGCCGGGTTCTGGTACACCGGGACGGTGCCGGAAGATTGGGTCGCCGTAAGGTGGCCAACCGCGGCGGAAGGACCGTTTGCGCCGGTATTCAGGACATTCGTGTCCCACATGATATAGGCATATCGATTTCGGGTCCCGTTAACCCAGTCCTCAAAGGCTTCCTTATCAGGTTCGACCGGCTCCCAGTCGGTCATGAACTCGGCCCAGTTTTGCGTGATAGCCGTGATTGTCGGCATAAATGCCCCGGGCGTCGCAGCGGCGGCGCCGGGGGATTGCACCGCGCCGAGCGCCTGCGTCAGCAACAGCGGGGTAGCCGCGGCCCCGGTACCGAAACTAACCGAGCTGTTCACCCCGGTCGTACCGGAAGCGATGATAAACTTTTGCTGCACCGCGTTGTATGTGACCGCAGCGGCAAACACCGCAACCGTTTCATCGGATTCGGTGGTCATCGCCGCCGAAACCGTGTAGGTACCGATCCCGCCGGTACCGGTACCGAGGGCGCTGATGTAGGTAAAGCCGCTGATCCCGGTACCGGTGATAACATCGCCGATCTGAAGGTTTGCTACCGGGTTGTACGCGACGATCGATTCGGCGGCTTCCGTCGTTGCCGCTGAAGAAAGGTTGTAGGTGCCGGTGCCGCCGAGGCCGGAACCGAACGAGCTGATCGTCGTACCGGCGGTGATACCGGTACCGATCACCACTTGCCCTATCGCAAGCGAACCGCCGGCCACCGCGGTAACAGTCATAACCGTACCGGAAAGCGAAGCGGTAAACTCGCATTGCGCCGGGCCGTTTACAACGGCATCAACCGTCAGTGTAGTACCGGACAGCGCTGCGGTAACGGTCGCCTTTTGCACACCTTTAATGCTAAATGCACTAGCGATGAGCAATGCAGCGTTCGAGAAGCTGGTGGCGGTCGTCAGGTTTAACGTATGTGAAACCGGTGTACCATCGATAGTCAAATTCAGGGTGCTGTTTACTGCCTGAAGCGCCGCAAGCGTAGTGCTTGCCAGACTGCCTGACATCAAGTAGCCGGCGGTAGCCTGCTCCGGGTAGCGGGCAATGAGCAGCGACCCGGGCAGGCGGGTCGCATTGTTCGGCCCGTTAAAATAAACCGTTGCTAACCCGGCCAGGTTGCTCGTCGGACCGAAGGTTGCCCCTACATCAGTCGCATCAGCGAACTGAAGAACTTCACCGACCGGAATAGCATCATTCTGCGTCAGAATAAGCCCGATAAGGTCAAGCCCGTTACCGCCGGCCGATAGAACCGAGGGAACAACATTGACAAGCTGCGCCGCAGGAATAGCCGGCGTTACGAAAACAGACATTCAAAGCTCCTCATTCAAGGGCCGGTGTATTGCAAGGCGGCTTCTACGACTGCGACTTCGGCTTCATCAAAGAACTGGATCGGTGTGCCGATGGTCGGGTTGAATTGAAGGTCTACATTTAAGGTCCAGCGCTGCTGGTATTGTTCTTCACCGGATATCAGCGGGGTTTGTCGCGCCTCATCCGTACTTAGGACTTGCAACGGCAGCCCGAGGGCGGTGAAGAAATCAGTAGCAACGGAGGAGTAAAACAGACCTTCAATCATCTTGACATTTTCGTTGCTGCCCGGCCCGTACACATCGAGTTGTACGGTCCATTTAGTCGGTACCAAATCCTGCCGTTGCCCGGCGAACAAGGTTTCCGACGCTAGGGTCTGCGATACCGAAACCGTATAAGTACCGATCCCGCCGGGCGCCCCGCTAAGCTGCGCGGTAATAGTCGTACCGGCGGCGACAAGGTTTGGAAATGAACCATCGGTCAACACCAAACCGGGTACCAGCCCGGCGCCTTGGCTTTGCCCTACCGCCGTTACGGTCAACACCGTACCGGTTATCGAACCGGTGATAATGTTGTCGACGTAACTCGTCTGGTTCCAGGACAACCGTTCCTGCCGCATCGGCGTCATCATGACAAAATCCGGCGATAGCGGTTCCGGTACCCGGTTCACCTGGGTCTGATAGCTTTCGACCCCGGCGGGGAGCACGCTATCGAGGAAAGCCGCGAGCGCCGTAAACATCTGCGTCGCGGTGATATCGAAGACCGCCGGCACCTAGTTGCCTGATGGCGTTTGCAGGGTTAACCCGGCAGCCGACCACGGGCCGGCTTGGTCCCATGTCTCGAACACGATTGTTACCAGCCAGGTTTGCACGGTACCGGTAACCGGATCGGTGAACAGCAACAAATCGCCGCCCTGGTTTGTCACCCGGTTCACTCCCAGAAGGGAAGTGTTAGCATAGACCTTTCGGGTAACACTCGTGATGTTCATGCCGTTTAGCTGGCGTATGTTGTTCGCGCTGAGCGGCTGTTCTTGAACCTGAATTTGAGCGATTGCGTAGGAGGGCGTACGGGTCCCATCGGCATTGCGGGTTGAGCCCGTGCTGCGCTTCCAGGTAGCGGTCACGTATGGATTCAAAACCGAAACCACCGAGCCGGCTATCGCGTTGAGGTTAATCAGGTTTTATGACTTCAGGTTGCTTCTTCTTGAGCAAGGCGGCGCGAAGTTGCGGGATAAGCTTTTCGGAAACCACCTCAAACCCACGAACAAGCACAAGCGCAGTGTAGACATCGAGCAACTCCTCATCCGTATCAATAACGATGATAGTGCCCTTGTCGATAGACAGGTTTGCCGCTTCATGCTCGCTTATCGTGTAGGTCTTTATCACTTTTCCTCGACTTCGTAAGCCACAGCCTTGTACATGACTGATGTATCTATGAGCGGTTTGGTGCTGACACCGGCCACCGATTTGCCGGCCTTCACCCGCGCCGCGGCTTCGCCGACGGTAGCGCCAGTTACAACCAAATCAGGGTCATCCTTGCGCATCTTGCGCAGCATGATCGTTATCGGGCTCAACGGCGGTGCGGTAACATCAATGATCGATTGCTGTATTTCATGTACGATGACTTCACCGAGCGCCGAAAGTGCCTTTATCACATCACCGTCTTGCGCCTTCAACTGTTGAAGGATCACACCAGGCCACTCGTGCTCGTGGTCCTTTATCACCGGGCGCAGAAACGGGCGCGGCGGAATACTCGCAGCCGGCGCCCCGTATTCTTGAATTGCCGCAACCATCGCAACGCTTGTCCCATCGGGATAACGGGCATTTTCAAAAAACCCGACCTTAAGGGTACCGCCGCGCTTCAACTTGCGGCCGATATCGGCAAGCGCGGCTTTGAGCTTTTCGCCGCCTTCGAGTTCGGCCACCTTGCTATTCCGCCGTGCCAGGCAGTATTGGTCGCCAGGTGCATCGACAGTTTATCAGTTGTCCTGGAAGGATGTATTTGCCTTCGTGCGGGTCGAACCACCCTTCGGCCAGATTGAACCGAACCTTATCGCGACCCGCTTGCACATGCGTCGGCCGCGGTTCGTTGCCGGCATGCGAGTGCACCCAGATACCTTCGCTGATTCCTAGCTCTTGCTGGCGGATACGGCTTATCATTGCGGTCGCCTTGTTGTTCTGGTCGCGTGCGATCAATGCGGCGCGGCGCCGGGTTACCCCGTAGCGCTCTTGAAGCTTATCGCTCACAGTCTTTAGATCGCGACCTGCCTCAACCGATTCCTGAACGATAACCGCCACATCGCTCAAATACTTTTGCGGTATCGATTTTATCAGTGCCACATTCTCGGCAACAATACTGTTGATCGCGCTTTGTACCAGCGGCGTGGGGCGAAACCGAACGGTCCAGCCACCTTGCCTCAACACCCGCTTTAGCACCTGTTGCGAGCGGTTACTCGCCTTAATACTGAACCATTCCGCTAACCGTTGCGAAGCCCGTTCCAGACGGCGCTGCCAGCTAGCAGCCATCGTATGCACCGCGGTTTGCAATTCCGCGATATCGGCACGGGTGATATCGCGATGCACATCGGCGGCAATCTTTTCAAGCTGCGCCTGGTATTCGGCATCGAGTGAAGGCGCGGAACGGACCGGGGGTACCGGGTGACCGCGGCGGGTACCCCTGGCCACGCTACTGCCCTAGGCGACGAGGGCAATACTGTTCAGTTGGCCGGTGCAGGCACCGGCCGAAGTGGTAACGAGGACCGTTACCTCAACCGCAATGTGCTGGCCCGGTACAAGCCCGGTACCGGTAACCGTAAAGGTCAGCGCTTCGCCGGTCTTGTCGAATTGCTGCGCGGCGGAAACGGTAAGCGCCGCCTCAACCCCGTTTATCTCGGTGTAGGCCGCTACCGTAATCGTCGTTGAAGCGGCAGTCAACGTACCGGAACCGGTAACGATTGCGTTGACCAAAACCGAAATGTTTGCGCCCGCGACATAAGTCGACGGAAGGTTCAACTCCCACAACGCCTTGTTGGTTTTGGCGCTCGCCGAAGTCGCTTCACCGACCAGAACAAGCGATGTACCGGCGGTGCGCGACACGCCGACAGCACCGGCCGGAGTACCGGCCGCGGCAGTAAGCGGCACACCCGCGTCCGATTTCGCATCGGTAAGCGACAGGAACCGGTTTTGCGGCCCGGTGATCGCAGCAAGGGTGACAGCATTAAGCGTAAAGTCGCCCTTCTGCGTGTCGAGCAAATTGTAATGCGTGGCCATAGGTAACGCCCTCTTTGAAGGTCTAGAAGTTGCGACGTTTTACGAGCTGTGCTGCTCCTCAAGCGGTACCTCTTCGGGCCGCGGCTCACCGGTTTCAACCGCTTGCCCGTCGTCGGTGTGTGTTTCATCAGTATGCGTATGTGTGTCCTCGGTGCGCGTTTCCTCGGTATGCGTGTGCGTTTCCTTGGAATGCGTCTGGTCGGGCTGCGGTTCCGATTGCGGGTCGTCCGTATGTTGCCCTGTATCGCCCTCAGCCTCATTGTGCAGGAACGGGAATTTGGCCAGCAAGGCTTCGACCTTATCGATGCACGCATGCATTCGGCTCAAAGTTTCGACATGTTCCTCGGGCAGGGCGCTGATATGGTCCTCGGCGCGCTTCACCAGGGCGTCGACCGTAGCTTCAAGCTGTTCCACATGTTCGGTCAGCTTGGCAACGTGATCGCGCAGCCCGTCATCATCCATCGAGGCCACATCATCCGCCTCGGTGTGCACCGCGGTATCGGCATCACTACCGGCAGCATTGGCCATCGCGTCAAGCATCGGCTTGTGCACCATCAAGGCGGCAAGCTGCTTTTGCATCACGTCGATATCCATCACTCTATCTCCTATACACCTGTGGGAGGGCCGCCGCGGCAAACCTGCCAAACGCCGGTAAAGCGGGTGGAACGCTACAAGGCGGTTCACCTGAAAAGGTGTAGCATCACGGCGGGTCCATCGGCGCTATCTGGAAGTTGAACTTATGTGCGCTCGCCAAGGTACCGCTGTTGTAAGTCCAGTTTATGACCAGGGTGCGGTTGACGATGTAGGCACCGTATCCGGGGACAGCGACAGCCGTATCGCCGGCTAGGAGCTGTACCGATAGCACTCCATCGCTTGAAACCGACCCGCGACCGGTGTTAAAGATGTCAACATTGTCACAGTCGTTGATAATTTCACCGGTTAACGTGTCGCAGATCGTCAGCGTAACCGTTGTCAACATCCCTAATGTTATGGGGGTGCCATCCGATTGTACAAAAGTGACTTTGTACAGCGCGGTGGAACCGGCCGGGATAGGTCCGTTCGTATCGGTAACAATTGCTGCCATCTAGGGCACGATCTCATCATCGTTGCCAAAGGACGCACCAAGCAAATCATTTGTTGCATCACTGTTTACCGCTAGAGTATCGCCGATAGCACCGCTAGCGTTTAGCGAATCGTCAATCAAGATAACCCGTCCGGTAAAGGTGATAACAACGGTAAACCCGGCCGCCGCTGCGATAGCTTGAACCGCAGACAGCGGTACATTGACAACAGAGCCTTGCGGGGTGATTGCTTCAACACCGGCAAGACCGCCGACACCGGTTAGTCCAAAAAACAGCTCGATAAGTACGGACGCAACGCTGCTTTGTGCCGCGAGTGCCCCGAGGTTTATCGTTACCGTAGGGCCGATAGGGGCGGCGCGCCCGCTCGCGGCCACAGAACCGATGTCAAAGGCCGCAGAAGGGGTGAAGCCGCGTGCCGCACCCGAAGCCGCGGCAACCGCTACAAGCAACCCTAGGGCCGGGGAAACGGCTGTGGCGTGCCCGCTGCCGGTCGCCGCTGTCAGCATTGCCGTAATCGCAGGCCGTAGTGCCGCAGGCTGAGTTAACGCCGCCGCCGCGACCAAATTGACAAACCCGCCGAGATTGGCGCTTATCGTTCCCGCTGCGCCCGCCGCAACGATATCGGCGAGTGTTATCGCAATCGAAGGTGTTAGTGCAGCATCACCAGTGGTCGCACTTACTGCGATCAAATTGAAGACAACCGCAAACGATGCCTGAAGGGCGACTGCCGCTCCCGAGGCAGAAGACGCGCTTAGCGATTTACTGATCGCCGGGCTAAATGCCGCGTCACTTCCGGTCGCACTCGCACTCGACAAGGTAAAGCCGAGTTGCGGTAACAATCCCTCGCTCGCCGCAGTCGCCGCGATAGCGGCCAGTATTGTGCTGTTGGCCGGAACACCCGCCGCCGCAACACCGCTACCCGATACAGCGGAAAGGAACGCTTGTAGCGCGGTCGAAAACGATCCGGCTGTACCGCTGCCGCTGCCCGCGACCAAGCTGCTACTGACGTTTGGAACGGCGCTCTGTGCACTTGCGACAGCCGCCGCGATAGCAAACACTTTTGTCAGGCTCGGCGACATCGCGACAACTGCGCCCAAGGCGGTGCCGCTGGCGAGAGTTTTACTCAGACCCAAGGCTAAAGCCGCTTGTGCCCCTGACGAAGTTCCCGCTCCAAGCGCAGTTGCAATCGATGGTACAGGGCTATGTGCGGCACCGCTTCCGGTAGCCGCGACCAAGTTGACGTTGGTGCCGGAACTAGCAGCCTTGAGCGCGGCGACGAGAGAAGTAAAATCTTGCGTGCCCGATGTGTTGGTAAACGTCGCGGCTTGACTGCCGTGCGTCGCCTGAACCAGCCATTCCAGCCGGATATCGGCGCAGCTTCCAGGCGAAGTGTTGTCCGCATCTCCCAAGGTAAACCCGGTCCCGACATTGGGCGGTCCCGGCAACCCGCTGGTATTAGCGGAAATCCCGACAATAAGATCGCCGTCGAGTGTCGTTGTGATCGCGCCTGACGTGACCGCGTTTGCCGTGGTTCCGACATTTTGCTGGTTTTGACCACCGTGCCCGTCGTTGCTTTGGTCTGCGGTGTCGACTCCGGAGAACTCGGCTAAGACAATCGTTCGCGCCCCAGGACTGCCTCCCGCAAAGGTTACGGTTACAGTCTTCGGGCCGTTGGTTATATTTTTGCAGTAAAATTGCGCCGCACGCTGGCCGTTTGTCGAATCCAGCGTGTTGTCTAGGACTGTGTAGCTGTTGGCTTTGTCATCGACAACTGACGTGATTGCCGAGACCACGCTTGCGTCCCACGAACACCCACCGTAAACGGCATTGCCGGAGCCGACGACATTGGTCAACGTTGCCGCAACAGTGGCCCCGCTAAGGGCACCGCTGGTTCGGCTGGCAACGGCATTGGCGACTTGCGATGGCGGCATCTACGGGACTTTTTAACGCCACCTAGTTGATTTGCAGCAAGCTCGTTCCTACACCGTTTGTCGGCTGCACCAAGGTCAATGTACCGGCAGTGACGGTTTGCGTGCCGCCAAACGAACCGACATACACCGCACGATTGGTCGAACTGGTGTTGTAGATGATGCACCCCGACGTGCTGAATGTCGCGGCAGTCCAGTTCGGATTTACCGACCATTGAAAGAACGCACCGGTACCTGAAGTGGCTGGCGTGATATTCTGCGCTGCCGTCCAGGCAAACCCGCCCGCCGTGTACCCGGTGCCGCTCACCTCATCCGAGTTGCCGGTCAGGTTTGAGTAGTTGGTCGTTGCCGCGCCGTAAGTACCAGCCGGTGAAGCGATCCCGAGGGCAGCCTTAAAAACATGGCCGGCAATCGTCAATGTCACACCCGAAGCGGTCGCGGTCGCGTTACCGGCACCGCCGATAAACAAACTTGTCGCAGCATCGATATCGGCGACAAACGAGCCGACGGGAATACCGGCACCGGATATAGACGAACCGAGACCGATACCAGCCTCGGAACTTAGCGACGTGATATGTGAGTTACCACTGGTCGTATTGCCAGTTGGCGTTACCTGACTGTTGAAGTTATGAAGGGCCTGCGCAAGCTCCGCCTTGAGACTCGTCGGGAATGCAGTAGTGAAACCTGCCATAGCGGGGCCTACCTTCTCTTTAGCGGTTTTGCGTCAGGAACCGGATCGCACGCGGATCGCTGTCGCGTTCATGAGCATGCCACTTGCGGGTAATCATAACCGAAGTGGCAAGATTGGTGCCGATCACATTGCACAGCGCCGTACGGTTTGGCGCGTAATACAGGTCACCAAGATTTGTCGAGCCGAACACCAGATATTCGCGGGCGGCGGTAATGATCCGTTCCGACGTGTTGATGACCCGCTGGTCTATCCCATAATCGTCGGTGTAACGATCACAACCTTTTTCGGCGAGCTTTTGCTGCTCGACAAATTGCTGGCCTTTAAACGCTGCGATCAGGATCTCGCGCACTTCCGCTTTGAACAACCCGGTTTTGCGCTTGCGCTCGTCGCTGGCGTTATCCGATACCGAAATGATTTGCTGGGTCGTGATATCGGCCCATTGATCGGGCGGATGGTCACCAGGAACATTTGATGACAGAACGTAGAACGGCAGCGCACCGTGGTCTGCCTTAGCCGGTGCCAACATTACAAACCCCTCCTACCAGGTTTGCCGGCGAAACAGCCCGAACGGGCCAGGTGTAGTCGCCCGCCGCGAACGCTGGTTTCCGGGCAGGTAGCGCATCGTTCGATACGGCGCCATCGCCTGATAGAAGGCCGCCCCGAACTGGGTCTGGTTGTACCAGGCGGCACTCGGGTTGTTACTCGGGAATTCGGTAGCAACCGACACGCTGCCCTGCGAAGCGTTGCTGATACGCCCGACGAGGCCGGTCGGCGGAGAACCGTTCACCCCGAACAAAAGCTGGGCTATGTGTGCAACCATCAAATTCAGCAAGTTGGTCTGCGATTGCTCGCTGTTTACCGGGCCGCCACCATCGTTGCGGCAGTATTGCTCGGCCAACGGCAGGATCACATCGACCGCCTGTTCGGGGCTGACATTCTGCGCGAACATCGGAAATAGTTTGATCCAATTTGTATAGTTGAAATTGACGATAACGCCCACTTATCGGTTCCTCCCTACCACGAAGCCGTACAAGGGGCGAAAGGGTTTCGGGTGCCGTAGCAGCCCCGCACCCCTTCACGCTAGCCCCGCGCCGCCGAAACGGCCACGAACCGCTTTATTCCTCTTCCCCGGGTTTCGGGCCGGTTTCAATCTTCAGCCGAGTGCCGATCTTTGGCGGGTTGTTCGGATCAACCGGCTCCATACCGGACCTGACCGAACGCAGCTTTTTGGCTTCCTGCGCCGCTTCGTTGCGGTCGCTAAACGCCATCAAGATATTGTTCTGGATCAAATGCGATTCCGCATTCTGTTCCGCGTACAGGTCCCATAACCATTTCGGGCAGTTTTCGGTCAACGCATAACCGCCGACGATATGGCCGCCTTCGACACCCGCGGGCAGGGCCGGGCCTTTTACATCAAAACTATCGGGCAGCGGTTCCGCGATATCTTCTTCGTGAAACCCGGCCGGGCCGGCAACCCGACGCGTCACCATCCGAAACACGCGCAGCTTTAGCCCCGAAGGGTGTTTGCAGGCAACGGTAACGGTTTCTTGCGAGCGCATCGGTTTTGAAGTCGGAAGCGGGCGCCGGTTGCTATCCTCAAGGCGTTCGCGTGCACGTACGGCCATTATAATCTCCTTTGGGTGGGCAGGAGTTGTCAAACGATATGTTTCCACGACTTAAATATGAGCACGCATACTGCGTCGTGTAACGCGTAAAAGACAGACTTTTTTTACATCTTCTGGTAAAGTTCCCATAGTGACTTACCCTATTAGATAAGCCACTAAGGAACTTCACCCGAATAGTAAAGGTACCCTTAACTAGATACCTATCATACTTGCGATGGTGAAAGTCTGCCTCAAGACACATCCCCAGGTACCCGAGGTAGCCTTGCGGCGGAAGCTCGACATCGCGCGAATGATCGGGTGCGTGCGCATCTTCTCGCTAAACGCCATAAAGCCGGTCTTCTGGCCCTCAACCTCAGTAGCGATAAGCTGCATGAAGTTGCCGCCCGCGATACCTTGCGGGTTCGAGGCCGAAAGCACGCCGTACTGCACCGCCTCAACGACCTTCAGGTTTTTGAAGTTCTTTTTGAGGAGGTCGAACACGTTGACGTTGAACGAGTTCGTGGTCATCAGGGCAACACCGGATCCCGGCGAAAGGGCCAGAACCAGCGGGGTATCCTGTTTCACCAGGCCGGCGGATTGCGTAACGAGCTGATAGTACACCGACAGAACATCGTTGTAGATCTCGTTCGCGGTAGCAACAACCTGCCCTGAAGCATTGACCCAGGCGGTACCGCCGGCCGCTTTGGTTGCGGGGGTCAAGGAAACACCCAGATTCGGGTCGTTAAGCAACCCGTAGTTCTGGAGGTTCCGCACACCGAAAAAATAGGTGTAGTTCAGGAACTTGTTGAGTGAAATGGCCGCGGAAACATCGATCTCCGAAACCCAGTTGATACGGGCCAGCCCAGCCCGCGCGATCTCGCGCTCGCCGTACTGTTCAATCACCTGGAACAGATAGTTTTGCCGCTGCGGCCAGTTCGCGTTCACCCCGGCGCGCCCGCTTTCCTCGTAATCGCCGTACGAGGCAACTTCGCCGGTGGCCTCAACGACGGGGAACATCGTCGTATCCATCGTCCAATCGCCGCGGCGGCTTTCCCCGAGGATATCGGCGGCAACATTCGGGGCGTACAACACCCGAAACACTTGCGGGTCGATAAAGGTCGTCAGCATCGCGGGGATGCCGCCGTTCGGATCAGTCGTCAGTGCCGGAATGGCGTCCATCGCAAGGTGGAAATCGTGCTTCCACGACTCCGGGATGTACGAACGCGCCTCGGGAATAAATGCCCCAAGGCTCTCGAACCGCGCACGATCAGCCCGCCAGGCAGCCTGCGCCTCCGAGAAGCTATTAAAGGTGTGTTCCACTGCTGTGCGCTCCTGTGCTGAGGCGTCGGGGGTCGACGCCTGGTTGTAGGGGATCAACCCCCGACTTACTTCTGGTAGACGTTAACCGAGCGGGTGATCGCTGATCTTGATAAGCTCGCCGGCGGCGGCTTGGCTCATCGCAATCCACTTCGTTTCAACGTTGGTATTGAAGGTCAACGCCTCCGAACCAACGGTCTGCGTGGTGTTGACGATATAGGTGCCGGCACCTCCAGTGCCGGTGCCGCGGGCAGTGATCACCGTCCCGGCCGTGACACCGGAACCACCAACTGCCGCGCCAACCGGGATCGTTCCGACGATCGTGCCGCCAACGGTCAACGTGCCGTAAGTGCCGCTAACGGTCGTCGAAGCCGCGGTCTGTTCGCCGATGCTCAACGAATAGGTGCCAATACCGCCCGCGGTGCCGGACAACTGGTTGCGGATCTGCGTTCCGGTAGCAATACCGGTGCCGCTGATGATGCCGCCGATAACGACAACACCGGAACCGACCGCGGTAACGGTCAGCACATTGCCGTTGACCGAACCGGTAACCGAGAAGGTGCCGGCGGCAATCGACGCCGCGGTGCTCGTCGCCTGGGCCGGCGAACCGGTTGCGGCAAAGCTGACGAGACCGGTCGCAAGATCGGCATACGCCTTCTGGCCCTGCACGGCAAAGGTAGTGCCGTTGTTCACAACCCAGAAATCACCGCCCGACATGACGGTAACATCAAAGCCTTGCGGGATAATCATCGACGCATCGCTAAGGAACTGCGTGATGAGCCCTTGCTGGTACCGAGCAATAAAGCCGGTAACCGGGCCGTTGCCGAACGAGTTGATATTCGTCGGGTTCCCATCCGGGTCAAGGAACGACCAATCCTGCCAGCAAAAGGCACCGATGGTCGCACCCGCGGCACCGGAAACATACCCGCCGGGGCCGGCAAGGGCGGTAAACCGGGGGTTCGCACTCGCAAAATCACCCGCAACTGCCGGCGCGGGCACAGTATTGACAGTAGCCTGGACTCCACGCGGCATAGTCGCGTCTCCTTTTATGAAAAAACCAGGGTTGGGTTTCCGCCCTCGTACTACCCGGACGGAAGGGTCAACTTTCGACTTGCATCGAAAGGTCGAATGCGTTACAGTAGGCTCAACCTAAGAAGGAATAGCTGATGACTAGATCAGTACGCCCGCAATCCGTTATTCACCTTGTCATCAGACAAAACGCCGACGAAAGTTGGGTATGGGCACTCACCCGCGCCGGGCGTGTTATCGATGGCGACACCTGCGATACCGAGGAACAAGCCCGGGCGCAGGCGGTGAAATCGCTAGCCTTGCGCAACAAGGCTGCCTTTTCCGATTTGACCTAGCAGCTCACTTGTGCTAGGCTGCCCCTTCCTAAGAAGGAGTGCTTTGCGTGAGATTCAGTTTTAACCGACCGCAACGGCGTCGACCGGCGGCAACCCGAACCGGGACGAAACTTGCCAACCAGATAAAAACCGACCCGCGCGTATATTCTCTGCAAGGCCGACGTGAGGGGTTCGAGGATTACTTCGTCGAACTCAATGTTGGCTGGCGCGATTCGCACGACCCGTTGGCGGCTACGCATTGTTTCGGGGTCGGCACGTTGACCGAAGCGCTAAAGCGCGTTCGGGCTGCGGTAGCGTGCGGTTGCGAGGAATGCGAACGGGAAAAGGGGCAAAACTGATGCCGTTCTTTTTGTTCAATCAGGAGGGTGATACCGCTGTGCGCATCACCCCTCGCTATGCCGATAGCGCCTGCAACGATACCGATCCGGGTGCTAACCTTGACGAGTTCGTTGTCATAGCTGCTACCCAGTACAAAGCCCTTGGTGGGGCGCGGCGCTGGGTAGCCTGTTGGCAAAACGAAACCGAAACCTGCGTGCCGGACGATCTGTTCTTAACTGAGCGAACTTATCGGCCCGGTAAAATCTATATGGTCTTAACCTGCGGCTAAAAGGAACAAACGAAATGAGCAAAGATGACGATGAATTTGCTGCGCACGCGATTCAAGACCTGCTTGATGGCGGCGAAAACGAAGAGGCCTTGCGGGTCGCGTTGAATACCGGAAAGGTCTATCTTTCCTATACCCACCCGATGTGGTTGTTTGTCGATAAGACGACAAACAACACGATGTTAATAAACGAAGAACTTGGTGCGCTGCTGGAGGCTTTTGCCGATACCCTCTAAAGCCGGTTGAAACCGCGAACAGCATCATGTTCGGTAATCGAACGTTCCGCCGCCTTTTTAATATCGACAGCTTCAGTGCGGGTCGTTTTATTACCCTTCAAGTGTTCGATGACGGTTTTTACATCACCCGACACCTTTTCACCTTGCTTTTCGGCTTCGGATTTATCTTCCGACATAACACACCTAAGAAGGACAAAAACCGATGAGAACAATTACCGAGCGTGCTGTGTTCACCCGCGAAGAAATCGAAGGTGCGGTAAAGAACATGCACCGGATTCAGATAATTGACAACATCTACTACGGGGAATTCGGAGAGCAGGAAGTAGAATGGAAGGACGATGGTTCATGCATCGTCCTTACCTCGCACACCCCCGCGCCGTGCTAGAATAGGTCGGCGGAAGGGCGGTTCGCTGCCCTTCCGCCTTTACCCGGTTTAGACGTGCCCGATAGCCGGCAGGTCCGGATAACGCTCACCGAACCCGGCGCCGCCCTTCGCATCGGCCGCAACCCGCATTTCCTTTTCCTCGCGCACCCGCAAACGGGGTTGCGCCTCGAGCACCGCGCGATACGCATCGGGGTGCATACCCTTCGTGCTGACACCACAATAATCGAGCGCCGCACGCAGGACATCGTTCGCCGAATCGGGCTCAGAGTCCATCGCAAGCTCACCTACCCACGGGCGCACAAACTGCTCGGCCTTGCGGATCTCACGCTGGTTCGTGCGCTCCTTTTCAACCGCCTCGTCAGCGGCAAGCCGCGCCGCCTTGTCCATCGCTTCCTTACTCATCTTTCCTCCAACTTCGGGCTTACCGGGGAAGGCCGGCGGCTCATCCTTTGCCCTGCGGCGATCGCGGGCGGGTTTGCGGGTATCAAGCGCCTGCCGGTGGGTATCATCGGCCCGCTTGCGGGCATCGGCGGCATAACGCTTGCGGTCCTCGGCACGGCAACTTTCAAGCCGCTCCTTTAGTTCCTCGGGCGCTTCATCGCGGCCAAGCCGCTTGCGGGCATCTTCAGCTCGGCGATCACGCTCCTCGGCTTCCGCCCTTTCGCGCTCCTCGCGTTCCTCCTCGCTTTCATCGCGGCCAAGGCGGCGCGCCGCATCCTCGCTACGCTCGCGGCGGTCTTCCTCCTCGGCGGTCTCGTCGCGGCCAAGGCGGCGGCGGGCGTCGGCAGCACGACGCAGGCGGTCGCGGGCTTCTTCGGCTTCGCGCCGTTCCTCGCCGGCAACACGCTCGAGTTCCTCAGCCTCGTTTTCTTCATGCTCGGCCTTGGATTCCTCATCGCGCGCATCATACGCATCCATAATGCGCTTGGCGTGCCGGGAATCCATACCTTCGCAATCGGCGAGGGCATCCATCAACCGCTTGCGGCGGCTATCGCCGAACTCGGCCCCGGTCGGAACACCGCCGTTCGGATCAAGGTCATCACCGTCGTCATCTTCCCGGGTGGCCTCGATAAGCTCGGCGAGTTCCTCCGGGGTCGAATCCACTGCTAGCCGCTTGATAACGCGAGCCCGCAGGAGGGCTTTCTTGCTGATCTTTGACATATAGGTACTCTCCTCTAGGTCGGGGTCCGCGTCGTTCACCATCACGTCAGGACCGGCACGGCCGGCCTTCACCAGGGCTAGATGGTTGCCCTTGATGTTACGCATGATGCCATCGTAAGGCATCCCTTCGTATTCACCCGGCGTCATATCGGCAAGATACGAGTAGGCCGAGCTGAGTTCTTTACGGTCGTCATTTTCGATATCGTCAATCGCACCCTTGTCCCAGAAGGCAAGGGTGTTGCCGAGATACTTGCCATCGAATTTCGCAGCATCACCGGTACTGCCGATGATAAGTTTCGGGTCGAAATCCTTTGCCGATATCGCGACGTGCCGTTTCAGAATCGGCAGCTTGTTGAACGTCGGTGCCGCTGCCGCTAGCTCATCCGGGTGCCGCAGCAACCCGTATTTTTTGTTCTCATCGAGCGGCACCCAGCCATCGGTACCCTGCATCGCGGCATTGATTTCACGACCGTAATAGTCGTTAACCGTCGCCTTGCTGATCGGGTTTGCCCCGACATGCATATAGCCGTTTGTGTCGTACGTGCGCGCCGAAGAACGATCAAGCGCTAGATACTTGCCATCCTGCGCCGAACCGGTTGACCAGGTGCGACCGGCGCCGCCTTTCTTAATATTCTCGAGTTCTTTGGTAACTGTACGGCTCATGTTCATGACGCGGGCGCGACGCGCCGGGTCTTCAAGGTCACCGCCTTCACGCGACCGGTTGAAACCCTGGGCAAGGTTTTCATCCTCAGTCGTTTTAGCCGTGCCGCCGAATTCACGCGCGCGGATCGCATCGGCACGCTGTGCGATATCGGCCTTGCCGTGCATGCGCGCCTCGGACGCCGCGGCTTCGAGCAGCTTGCGGGTGTACGCCCATTTGCCGTCGCGCTGTTCCTTTACCGGGTACGTGCGGTCAGGGCCTAAAAACACGCCTTCCGGCATATCCTCACGCTTGCTTGAGCCGGGCGTGCCGATATCTTCGCGGGTCGTCTCGGAAAGCTTTTCACTGTCCTCGACTTTACCGCCGAAACCGTTCAGGAATTCGGCCACCTTCGGATGCATCGGTTCGGGGCACTCATCAGGGTGCGCCCAACACCAGTCGTCATGCTCACCGTTCAACCGCGGCACAAAACTTTGCTGTACCGGCACCGTAAAGGTGGTGTGGTCCCAGCCGTGTTCGGTGCGCTGTTTGCCGGCCGGCCTCATCCCATCGAATGAACAGTCGCCAACCTCCTCGTATGCTTCGCGGCGCGCCGCATCGTCCTCGGCTTCGCCCTCCTCGCACTGCCCGCCGGGGAAACCCCAGTGGCTTGGATAGTTTTCCTCATCGGCGGAACGACGGACAAGCAAGGCGCGGCCATCGGGCGTCACAAAGGCAACCGAGGCGGCGCGGCCTTTCGGCTCGTCATCTTGCGCCGGGCGGGTCTGCGAAGCCAAAAAGCGCTTGCACCAGTATTCCGGGTCGATATCGCCGGCCACAATTTCGCACAAGCTGGTCGGCGCGCCATCCTTTTCGACAATATAGTGCACGCAATTGCCGCACACCTTTTCGCCGATACCCGGGGAGTAATCGACTGATTCCGGTGACAACAGATTGTCGTCCTGCGCGTGCTCCGGTTCGGCCTGCTCCTCGCGAAAAAACTTCATCAACGAGCCGAAACCGGTAAACAAGGATTTCCAGTCGATCGGGTTCATATCGCGGCTGATCTTACGATCCTTCGACTTCTCGGGCAACTTGCCGCCTGGATCGGCAGCGGCAAACTCCTTGCCTACCGATTCGGGGATGCCCAGGGTGGAATGCCCGGCCTTGGCCGCAAACATCGCCCTGCGTTGCGCTTCACTCACTGGCGGCAAGTCTGCCTCCTTGTAGATAAGCCCGCGGTCGCCTTTATAGGGTTGCCTATGGTCGACCGCAGTTGCCATTATTTCGACAGGAATACCCTCGGGGTATGCCACGCACGTAAAGCCGGTTGCCGCTACCCCGCGATACCGCGCGCACGTAGCGCAAAGCGGTAGCAGGTCATAGGGCGCACTCAAGCTTCCTCAACCGAACACGGGAACGGCAGCGCGCGGGCTACCCGCATCGCGCTCAGTTCGCTATCGAACAGGCGAAAGATCGTAACATGGTGCCCATCCGAACGCACCGCCCGGTACCCCCGCGCTAGAAACCGTTCCACGTCGGACATGGGCACCGCCACGATAAGCTTGTGCACGCGCGCGGGTTCGGGTGCGGGCAAGCTTATCGGCGTTGTACGGCCCTGTGGTAGCCCGTGGTTCATTTACCGAGGAACACCCTCATCTCATCAATGTGCGGCCCGATATGAGCCTGCAATTCAAAAGCGGCAAACAGCTCAGCCCAGTACTCAATCGGGTTTACCAGCGCATAGGCCGCCGGAGCGAGCCCGGGGTTCAAACACGCTTCCCGCCACCATTGGCGGGAAAGCGCCTCAGCGCCTTTATGGGCAACGGCCAAGCAATGCCCGAATTCATGCGTTACGACATGCAACGGTTCGTCGACCATCGCACCGTGAAAGGCGAGGCTTGTGTCGTTGCCGAGCGGCATATCGGGGCGGGTGCGCGCCGCAGCGGCCAGCACCGCCGGGTCCTGCGCAAACCAGTACAGGTTAAACTTGATTGTACCATCAGATATCAACGCATGCCCCATCGAACGGTCTGAACCCTTCGGGGCGAATGTGCCGACTTCCTTTAACGGGGCTTGCGGGTAGCGTTTCAGCAAAGCACCAAACATCGGCGGCAACAGCGCGCGGAACCGGGTATGCATCGCCCCGAGCCGATAAGCAACAACCACTAACGGCCTGCCATCAACTGCGCAAGGGTCGGAAGTTTGATGATACTTGGTTCGCGGATCGAAAACGGCAGCACCTTTTCGCGGACAAGCGGGCGCAGCGGGGCAGCCGGAACCAGTTTCGGCTCGACAGGAACCGCAACCGGTAACCCGCGGCGCAGGTAGTGTATGCGCGGCGGCAAGCCAAGCTCAACCGCTCGTGCATCAATCGTTTTATAGGTGCAGCGAAAGTGCTTCATCAATTGCCGGATCGCCAAGCGGCCATAGGCAATCCGCATCAAATCGTCATCCGCTTCGGTAAAGGTCTTTGCCAGGGCCATAACCTTAGAACCGCGCGGCGAGCCGCGAAACAAGGACATTCGCGATAGCCCAGCCTAGACCGGCAAAAAAGCCGATGCAGAACCAAACCGCAAGCGAATAGCCGGTAAGGGTCATCATTACAGGATACCGATTACCAGAAGTACGATCACGACAAGCAAGACCAAACCGATCCCGCCGCCGCCGTAATACCCATAACCCCAGTAATGGCCCGGGGCGCGCGGCCCGTACCCGATACCGCCGCCAAACAGGATCAACACAAGGAAGACAATAAGGATCAAGCCAAGCACAACCGTTTACTCCTACCAGCGGGTGCAGGTAACCTTGTGGTTGGTGGTCGTAGCGTTGAGCGAAACCGGGTTGGTACCGGAACTCGGTACCGGGCAATTCCAGACACCGCCCGGGGCGATAGCCTCAGTTGTGGTATTGCCGGTCAACGTAGCGGCGCCGATCGGGTTTACATAAGCCGGTTCGGCCGCACCGATCCCACCCTGGTCCGTAGCAGTAAGCCCGTTGTAGACGTGACACCCGTTATACGGGCCGGTAATCATCGACACCTGCGTACCGCCGACCGAAACGATAGTTACGGCGCAAGCCCGCGGTGTGGACTGCGTTTGCGCAAAAGCCGCCGGCACAAACAGGGCCGCCGCCGCGCAACAGGCAACAAGGGCTCGGTACATCACGGTTCCTTAAATTGGATCGACGCGTACAGCGCCGGAGGGTGTAGCCGAAAAGATAGTCAACGGGAATTCGCGGGCAAGCTCACGGATAAACCGCTCGCGGGCGGCACTATCATCGATCCGACTCAAGGCGTTCGCGATACCCTGCGATACCCCGGAATCCATACGGCGGCGAGCGGCGCGGTCTGTGCGTGAACCCCACGGCGTATCCATTTAATTAACCTTTCTCGTCAGAAGGAGTATCGACAAAGACTTTTGTGCTGCCATCGGGATAATAAATGATCCCGTCGTCGCGTAATTCCGGCATTTCAAGAAGCGGCTTGCCGATGCGCTTCAATTCGGCCTTTACCTCTTCCGGTACAGCGCCGATACGCACCCATTGCCCGTCATCATCCTGAAATGTTTGCTGCCCCGGTCCGGTGCCGAAATTGAACTCTGTCATCAGAACGACTCTTTCTCTACGATCTTTTCCAAGGTACCCTCATAAATCTTATTTTGAGAGTCCCATTTAGTTATACGCACAACATACCCGTGTTGCGCAAGCACCTCGTACTCACCGTCATCCTGATTTTTATCCCGTATAGTTCCAATTTTTGATCCTACCGGAACATCGATCTTTATGGTAAACCCGGTGCCGCCGTGCCAATTATCGGAAAATGACTTACTGGTAGACATTGACATAAAGCCATAATCATGCAAAACCCGACCAGGCCTAGCGAAGTTGCTATACTCTTTTAATATATTCGATTTATAGCCCCGATAAAGAGTCAACGGTTCCTTTGACGATGCTTTATTGAGCCAGTTTCTAATCTTGCGGATATCATCTGCCGCCATCGAGTCGTCTTGGTCTTCCAGCAACGAATAACGCATAAGCGCATTCATCTCTTTATAGTCGTTGCCTTTGTAATTTGTAATTGAGCTTGCAGGCTTACCATCCGGATTCCAGGTAGCAATATGCCGACGCAACTCATCCGGGCTCTTCGGTTTTGGCTCGCCGCTGGTACTGGCCTGCTTCGAAACATCCTGTTTGCGGGCGATCAACTTATTAGCCAGCGCCTGCCGGGCCTGCACATCGCCCGGCCCGTATTGCTGCACCATCTCGCGGATTTTGTCGTCGCTGATACCGGCAACCCGCGCGGCAGATTCCTTTAACTCCGATTCGGTCATATCGGCGTACAACGCTGCGGTATCCTTGTTCACGCTCGGATCGCGCAGACTATTCCATTCGTTAACCGAAGAACCGAAAGCACCGCCTTTCGGGGCGCCTTTGGCGCGGTACAAAAGCGACCCGCCAAAGTCGAGCGGTACAACCTTTCCGTCGTCGGTAACACCGATATTGTCGCCGCCGGTTCCGGCGACATCCCAGTTGGCAAGCCAGGCGTTGAGCGCAAAGTCCTTGCGGGCTTCTGCTCTCTGCGCCGAAGTCAGTTGACTAACATTGCTCGCTTTCAAATTCTGCCAATCGGTACCAACATACAGCTTGCTACCATCAACGACCTGATGATACTTGAGCGTGTTGCCGCCGGCCGCACCGAACAGTGCCGCGGCAAGCAACTCGTTTTTCGTATGGTCGTTATCGGCCGGTTGCTTGATATAAAACTTGTTCCCCTCGTTATCCTCATACTGCCCGCCGGGGTTGCTGCCGAGCTGCCCACCGATCTTTTTCATCCCGGCGAAGTCTAAAATATTGCCGACAGCCGGTTGCGTTACTACAGCGGGTTGGGACGCGGCGGGTGTGCCGGCAGTAGCTAGCTTTTGTTTGAGACTATGCGCGCCTGTCCCTACTTTATACTGACCACCCTGCGGCTTGAATGACCAAGAAGCGGAATTGTTAGTTTTCAATACCCCAAGTTGTCCGCCGTTGGGAAGCTTAAAATTCATAATATTACCGTTCATACCGGTAAATTCCAGACCAGGTATTTGATTAAGTACATCCTGCATCGCTAAATCAGGATGCTCAATAGCTTTTGGTGTTGCGACGCCTTGCGCATCCGGCACGTTTCCTAAATTACCGTTCTCAGTAGAGCTACTATGCTTATCGGGAAATAATTCCCATGTACCTTTCTCTTTATTAACAAGCAGAATTTTACCATCGGGTGCGTCATACCAGTGTGACGGGCCGTCAGATTCATAATTATTATATTTCCAGCCTTTATCTTTTATAGAAAGATTCTCCTTTGCGACAAACTTGCCCGAAGCATCGCGCGGATGAAGTAATTCAAACTCGGCGTTTAGCTCTTCTTTACCAGTACCTTGTGCAATAACTTCGCCACCCTTCATAAGCTCCCAGTCACCTGTAGAAGATGACATAATCAATATTTCACCAGTTTTCAGATGGACTGATGTGCCCGGCTGCATTGACGGCGGATAGCCTAAATTGGCTTTACCGATCTGTTTTGTTTCTGGCTTAATTTGCTTTGCGATATGACCGGGAACGGCAAACGGTTTGCTCTCTGTTAGCCCGAATTTGTGTTCGGCCGCAGCAAGCTTTTCCTCGATCTCCTTGTTTTCCGTAATATGGTTATACAGCGAAGCCCAGGTAGACCCGGAAGCCTTTTTCTTACCATCGGGGTCGTTAATCGACCACTTACCGGTTAAATCAGTTTCAAGAATAGTGCCGGCAGTTTTGCCGATACCGAATTCGCCTCCCTCAATCACTTCACCGGGTGGGCTTTCAACTGAAGCACTCGATAGCGCATCGGACAACTTATCGTAATCTTTAGAGGACATTACCGGATCAAAATTGCTGTCAACCTTTGCACCAAGGGGCAGACTGACCGGCCCGTTTACGGCTTCAGCCTTTTTCTTACCGGGCGGCGGGTTCGGGGCGGCCCCGTGCAACTGCTCAAGGTGCTTGGCGAGCTTGCCGGCACCCTGGCCCTTTACCCCGTTTGCGTGAAAGCCGGTAAGGCCGAGTTCACCGCCTTGACCGGTAGTAGCGGCACCGATATGCACTTTATGCCCGTTTTCATGCTCGAACAAATGCACACCGTTCTGTTGGCCCGATGGCTTATAGCCATAAGCCTTGAGCACACTGCTTACGGCATGCTTTGGATGTGTCTTTTGGTCTTTGGGTTCGACAAAACCCATTTTTCCGACTTCGCCGAACTTGCCATCCGGGGCGCGTGGGTGTTGCGCCTCGAACTCGGCATCGTCAAAAGCATCAGCGAACCAGCCGTCGCACTCGATAATTGTCTCGTCGTGCGCCGGGTACCCGCCGGTATCCGGCCCGCCGAATTCGGCCGCCTTACCGACTATGCTCGACGCAAGGCGGTTGCCCTTGTCCTTCGGCGGCGGCAGCCCGCCCTCTTCCTCACCGCCTTCGCCGGGCATACCCATGCCCATATCAGGCTGTTCCGGCAGGTCTTCGGGGTCGAGGCTCAAACCGCGGTAGATACTCTTCGGGTCCTCCGCAAGCCGGGTGCGCACTTCGACCGGTTTGATAACCCCGGCGGCCAGATAGGCGTCGTCGATATCGGCTTTGGTCTTCTCGATAGCCGATTCACCGGCTTCATCCTGTTGCCAAAGCGGCTTCCATTCCCATACGATATCTTCATCGACTTCGCCCCACAGGCTTAATTGGATAAAGTCGATGCAGGTTTGCAGATGGGTGCTCAATACCCGAATCTGCCGTGCCGCTATCGTATCGTAAAACGAACGGATTTCACCCTCGGAACTCGCATTCAACCCGTGCGGCTGAATGCCGGTGAACTTTACCGCCGGGATACGACTGACCGAGAACAAGTGTTCCTGCGTCTGCGCTTGCAGGGTATCAAGCGTACCGAGCGGGGCGGAGACATTCTTGAAATCTTCCGTTTCCTTATCGAGCGCCATAACCCCCTGGTTATCGCGCAGATCGTTAAACAACCCGAGCCTATCGAACAGCTCCTCGCCGCCTTCCTGGATCGATGTGCCGAGCAGCGTCATCAGCACCGGAACCGAGAAATTCGTGATAAGGTCGGAAACCGATTGGCGGGTACGCAACCAGTTGTCAACGTACGGCTTTGCCATCTGCGAAGAAGAAAGCCCGCCGAACGAATAGGCCGGCTTTAGCATATCCGGCACCGGGCGCCCGACAAAGGTTAGCAACCGGGTACAGTGCACTTCACGACCGACGACAAGCCAAGTCGTCGGGTTGTACCAATCGGCGGCCAACGGGTCGAACGACCCGTAACGGGTGGGATAAACCCACATCGCTTCAACATGGCGAAAGGCGATAAGGCTGTTTTTGCCGACTTTGCTTTGCGATTTCTTGTTGCGCCCGTTGCCGATAGACGTCAGCAACTCATCCGAATCCGTTTCGTAGGATTCGCCGGTTTCCGGGTCGCCAAGATCAACAAACAGGTGGGCACGACCCATATAACCGTCGTATTCGGCAACGGTTTTGAACAGATCCTTTAGCTTATACCCGAGAATTGCCTTTTCGAGTCTCTTGATCTTGTCGTTCTTATCGTCTTTCCCGGACGCAGTCTTGAATTCGATCCATTCACGGGTCATTTCCTCGGCGATAACTTCGGAAATGAGCCGATACTCGGGGCGTTGTGTCAGTTCGGCGAGATAGGCGTAGCCGAGAAATATCACACCTTCGGAAAACGCCCCGGCGAACGGGCCGGCATTTGCGGCCCATTCCCACGTCGCGGCAACCGCCTCATCCGCCGCGATACCGGCAAGCCCTTTTTCGTTCGCCCGCGGCATTACCATCGGCGGGTGGAGCGGGGCGGCGTTCGCATAGGAAAGCCGACGCGTGTTCTCGATAGGCGAAGCGCGGTGCACATGCTTTGCCCGCGCCCGGGCGAACGCACCTATCCTGCGAAACCAGGAAGCCTTCTTCGGGGCTGCCTTGCCGGCGGGTTTGCGTATCGGAACGATGTGCGCCAAAGGGTCCTGTTGTGAGGTTCCTAAAAAGTGTTTAAGCGAGCCGTTCAACCAAACTGTCGACGAAACGGTGCAGGTCCTCGCGCCGCGTATCCTCGGTTTCCGGCGGGGCGCGATGCGATAGGTGGGCAAGCACCTCCTCAAGGCTGAACTGCGCCGCCTTCAAAAAGGCGCGAACCACCAGATCGGCTACCGGCTTGCGTGCGGCGTACAGGGTGACAAGGCGCCTTACCGCCTCCATCTCTTCCTCGGCCGTAAGTAGAGTCTTGCCGTTAAAAGCCGGGTTTGCTTCATCGCTGCGCGCCGCCAAAGCGGTAAAGTTGCGCAGGCACTCAACCGGTATTTCGACAGTAGTCTTGGTTTGTTTTACTACGGGAACGGTGCCGTCGTCCGTTATTTCGTCGACCCCGAAATGTATACGCAACACTACTGACCTACCCACTAAACCACTCTCCTTTGAACTACACGACCTGCGATAAAGTTACGCCGACGTGACATATTCGGGCGGCGCAACGCGTAGGCGCCGGGTTTAGCAGCTTTGAGCTTAACCTCCGGCGTTACTACTATACGCTTAGGGGCGAGCCGTTCGCCCTCCAGCGCATAGCGCGCCGCGTCGATACAATGGTTCTGTTTATCTTCGATAACCGGCAACACCTCGGGCGGGTTTACCCGGTTATTGACCTTGTACGAATAGAGCGCGAACTCATCCGCCGTGTGCCGGCAGCGCGGGTGAATATGGATATCGAACGACTTCAGAAATTCGACCCCATCCTCAACCGAACCCTTGCCTTTGACCGAAGAGGACATTTTGGTAAAGCCGCGCTTTTTCATAAAATCGATTGTTTCGGGACGGCTGCTATCGGCACGAATCGGCCATTTGCGCGAACCGGGCACCTTATCGAACAGCGCCGGCAATTCATCGAGCGGGCAGTTGATGCGATAGGCTTCATAATCGATATACAGGTTGCGCCCGTGCACCCACATGCGAACCAAAACGCTCGGGTCGCCGAAACCCCAATCCGCCCCGAAAAAGAACCGCGCATCCTCCGGCGTATCGAATTCCTCGATACACCAGTTCGAGAACACTCGGGAATCGCTGTATTTGCGGTACTCACCGAGCCAAATATGCTTGTATTTTTCAGGGTCACGCCGCCTATCGTATTCCATTTCCTCCTGGAGCGCAGTATCGGCGAACCAGGGGTTGTCGGACCAGTTGGCCCGTACAATAGTCGAATCCTTCGGTGCGGTGCCTTTGTAGTACGGGTGCTCAACCTTGGCCCCTTCGGCACCGCGGAAAAATACATCAACCGCGTCCTTTTCAAGCCGCGGGTTCCAGCTAAACCAAAGCTCGCTGTTCGGTTTGCGGATCGTCGGGCGCAGCGTATCGAGGCTATCCTGCGATAGATCCTGCGCTTCCTCGACCCATGCGATATCGTAGCCTTCAAGCGAGCGGATAGCGGTAGCCGTGCTATCCTGCATCCCCTGAAACGAAATGATCCCATCGCCGGGGGTTTCGATATGCGAGCGCAGGATACGGAACTCGTCCTCAAGCCCGTAATGCTTGATGCGGTCAACAAGCAACTGCCGAACCGACAGGTCCAAGCTTTTTTGCACTTCGCGGAT